>OIEX01000501.1_pt1 | contig 14417 bp, 24 predicted proteins | sample 1581911 | NCBI WGS metagenome assembly OIEX01 (sample SAMN07977761, study PRJEB24534) | human gut metagenome | reverse complement strand
TCCAAAAGATTTAGATCGATTAAAAGAACTTATAAGGAGGTTAAATAATGACAATTGATGAGCTCAAAAAATTAGCTGATAAATTTAATTATGTAATTGAGACAAACGACTTTAAAACAAAAATAATGTGTTGTGGAATATATTATGATAATATAATCGAAATTTCAGAACAAACAGAAAAAATGGTAAATTTTTGTATAGATTGTTATATTGATTTAGAATTTTTAAAAACTGTAATTTTATACGTTGAAACGCCATTAGATAAAAGAAAACCTAAAAAATTTATTGTACCACTTCCTAATTTAAAAACAAAAGATTTTCAGCAATGGTACTTAACAAATGCAGGTTCTAGATGGTTTGGGTGCCAACGAAATGAAACGTTAAAACAAACTTGGAGATTAGATGAATTAAATTTAATTCCAAAAGAATATTTGCAATTTGCAGTGGAGGTTAAATATGAATAATTTATTATGGGCTGAATGGTCAAATGTAGATGAAGATAATGTAGAAGAAGTTAAACATATTTTAAAAGCTTTTAATGATGTAATTAATGGCTTGTCAACTTTAGAAGATTCGAATTGGATTTTTAATAATTTAAATTCTTCTGAAGCTGAAAAAGATTGCTATTTTAATTTACATGGAGAATTAGACGGCGGTTTTATTGGTTTATCAGAAGAATTTGAAAAATTAAGAAGTGTTTTATTCGGTGGAGTTCTTGATTGGAACGAAATCAAGAGAAGTTTAGGATGAAATGGTCTTACTCTAGAGCTGAACTTTTAAAGCAATGTCCTTATAAATTTAAATTGAAATATATTGATAAACTAGAAACCATTCCAAACCAGGATTTTAATAATCCTTTATATCTTGGAACTTGCCTTCATAAAGCCATCGAAAGTGGTTTTAATCCTAAAGATTTATATAAAAATTTTTACTGCAGCAATGATTTAATTGAAAATGAATTAATTAAAATTGAATATTTAGTAACTAAATTAGATTTGCCGATCGGAGACCATGAAATCCATATAGAAAATAATTTTTACAATGGTTATATAGATTTTATAGATTTTGAAGGTAATTTATATGATTTTAAATATTCTAACAACATTGATAATTATTTAGATTCAGGACAATTACATGTTTATAAATATTTTTATGAGAAAATAACTGGTAAAAAAATAAACAAATTATACTACTTATTTTTCCCAAAAACTTTTATAAGACAAAAAAAGTCTGAAACTCTAGAACAATTTAGAAATAGGTTAAGAGACACCTTAAAAGAACTTGAGATAAAAAAAGTTGAGATTTCATATAATCCAGAAAAAGTTAAGGAATTTATGGAAATTACAAAAACTTTACCAAAAGATTTTCCCAGAAATCCCAATAAGTTTTGCGATTTTTGTGAATATAAAAATTATTGTTACAAAGGAGATGATTTAATGATTTTACCAGAAAATAAGAGAAGGGACTTAAACGAAGTTACTAAAAAAACTATTTGGTTATATGGAAAGCCATTTAGTGGAAAAACTACATTTGCTAATAAATTTCCAGATCCATTGATGCTAAATACTGATGGAAATATTAAGTTTGTAGATGCGCCATTTATTCCAATTAAAGATGAGGTTTCTGTTACAGGAAGATTAACTCATAGGAAATTTGCTTGGCAAGTTTTTAAGGAAGCGGTAGATGAATTAGAAAAAAAGGAAAATTCATTTAAAACTATAATTGTAGATTTACTTGAAGACTTATACGAATATTGTAGGTTATATATGTATGACCAACTTGGAATTACTCACGAATCAGATGATTCTTTTAGAGCCTGGGATAAAGTTAGGATTGAATTTTTATCCACTATTAAAAGACTTATGAATCTTGATTATGAAAATATTATTTTAATTTCGCATGAAGATTCTTCAAAGGATATTACTAAAAGAACCGGAGATAAGGTAACGGCAATTAAACCTAATATTAACGATAAGGTTGCAAATAAAATTGCTGGAATGGTTGATATAGTGGCAAGAGTTTATGCAGAAGATAAAAATAGAGTGTTATCTTTTAAAGCCGACGAAGTAGTTTTTGGTGGAGGACGTTTAAAACTTAGGACTAAAGAAATTGATTTAGATTATGAAAAATTTGAGGAGGTTTACAAATGAAGATAGAAAAATTTTTAGAAAAAGTGGCACCAGGTTATCTAACATTAAGAAATAAATATGGTGTTATAAAAGCTAATGATTATTTGAAAGATTGTTTTATTAATTATTATATGACCGTAAATGAAGATGAACTTGCAGAAGTAGTTGAAAATTATATAAATGAAAAATATCTTGAAGAAAATATTCTAGGAACAATGGAACAATACGTAAATGATAATGAAGTAGATACAAAAAAATTAGAAGATTTACTAGCAATTATGGAGGAATTAATATGAGTAACATTTGGGAAAAATTTGATAAAGAAATTGATAAAGATATGCAAAAACAAATCGCAGAGGCTGAAAATTCTGAATTTAAAGAAGTACCTCTTGGAGATTATGAAGTTAAAGTAGATAATATGGAACTTAAAATTTCTAAAAGTGGGAATCCAATGGTTAGTATTTGGTTTAGAATTGTAGCTGGAGAATTTAAAAATAATTTGTTATTTATGAACCAAGTTATTAATATGCCATTTCAAATAGGAATCGCTAATAAAATTTTAAGAGCTTTAGACCCTAACAAAAATGTTGAATTTGAAACTTATAGCCAATACGCAAATTTAATTATGGATATTTACGAAGAAATTGATGGAAAATTTGAATACGCTGTTAGATACGGTGAAAAGAAAGGATTTTCAACTTTTAAAATTTTAGATATTTTTGAGGTATAAAAGGTTATAATTAATAACACTGAGGGTATTAATTGATACCCTCTATAGAGGAGGTAAATATGATTTTTTATGACTTCGAAGTTTTTCAATATGATTGGCTTGTAGTTTTTATAAACCCAATCAAAAAGGAAAAGAAAATTATAGTAAACAATCCTGAGGAGTTAGAAAAATTTTGTACCAAAAATAAAAATGAAATCTTCATTGGTTGGAACTCAAAGCATTATGACCAGTACATTTTAAAAGGAATCCTACTTGGAATGAATCCAAAAATTATTAATGATGAAATTATTATTAATAATAAAAAAGGTTGGGAAATTTCACCTGAATTTAGAAAAGTAACCTTTTATAATTATGATTTAAGAGAAAGAAATGACCCAAGCCTTAAAACGATCGAAGGTTTTATGGGAAATAACATTAAAGAATCTTCTGTACCTTTTGATATTAGAAGAAAATTAACTGAAGATGAGATTCAAGAGACTATTGGATATTGTACTTGGGACGTTGAACAAACCATGGAAGTTTTTCTAAAACGAAAAAATTCTTTTAGTAGTCATTTAGATTTAGCAACTATAGCAAATAATGGAGTTTTAGATTTAAGTTTATTAAATAAAACTAAAACTCAATTATCAACTATGATTTTACAAGCTCGTAAAAAAGATTATGATGATGAATTTGATTTAATAATTCCTAAAAATCTAAAAATTAAAAAATATAAAGAATGTGTTGACTGGTATTTAAATCCAGAAAATCATTCTTATAATAAAAAAACTTTAGGAAAATCTGGAAAAACTCTAAAGGAAAAAAATCAATTTGATATTAAAATTGCAGGAGTTCCTCATATTTTAGGTTATGGAGGAATTCATGGAGCAATTGATAAATATCATGGAGTTGGAAATTTTGTTTTAATGGACGTAACAAGTCTTTATCCAAGTTTAATGATTGAATATGATTTATTATCAAGGTCAGTTCCTAAACCAGAAAACTTTAAAGAGGTTTATCAAAAAAATCTAGACTTAAAAGCAGCGGGTAGAAAAGCCGAACGTGAAGCTTATAAGTTAACATGTAATTCAACTTATGGAGCAATGAAAGATAAATATAATGGATTATTTGACCCAAGAATGGCAAATAATGTCTGTGTTCATGGACAACTATTTTTAGTTGATTTAATTGAACACTTAGAACCTCATTGTGAAATTATTCAATCAAATACCGATGGTATTTTGGTAAAATATGAAGATTTATCAAAAGTAAAAGAAGTTGCCGATGAGTGGCAAAAAAGAACACGCTTGGAACTTGAATTTGATTTTTTCAAAGAGATTTACCAAAAAGATGTAAATAATTATGTTTTTATTTCAGAAGATGGTTGTAAAACAAAGGGTGGATTTGTTAAACAATTAAACGATTTAGATAATGATTTACCAATTATTAATAAGGCAATTGTTAATTATTTAGTTAAAAAAATTCCAGTAGAAGAAACTATTTGGTCTGAAAATAGGTTAAAGGAATTTCAGATGATTAGAAAAATTACTAATAAATTCGAGCATATTCTTTATGATAATAAAATTTTAAATGAAAAATGTGTGAGAATTTTTGCTTCAAAATCGATTCATGATAGAGGAATTTTTCAAAAATCTGCTAGAACTGGAAGTTATGGAAAAATAACTGATTCACCTGAAAGATGTTTTTTAGATAATGAAGATGTTAATGATAAATTAGTTCCAAAAAAATTAGATAAAAATTGGTATATAAATTTAGCAAAACACAGACTTAGACTTTTTGGAGTTAGCGTATGATAGAAATTCCTTGTGGCAAATGTGATTATAGAGAAATTGGTTGCCACTCAAGATGTAAACAATATAAAAAATTTAGAAAGTTAAAGGATAAAGAAAATGACAGAAGAAAAAGGGAGGCTTATAAATATGGTAAACATTTTTAAAGGATTTATTGAAGTTAAGGACAAAAAAGCCGTAGAATCCTTTAAAAATGTAAAAAATTTAAAAAATCTAAATGAAGTTAAAAATTTAAATGGTTATGCTGGAGTTTTAGCCAAAAATACCATTTTAATTGATATTGATGATAAAGAACAGTCTGATATTTTATATAAGATTCTTAAAGACTTAAAAATAAAAAGTTTAATATTAGAAACCTCAAGAGGTAAACACTTTTATTTTAAAAATACAGAAGTTAAAAAGTGTTTTACAAATACAAATTTAGCGATCGGTTTAAAAGCCGATATTAAATCAGGATTTACGAATTGTTATGGAGTTTTAAAAAATGATGGACTTGAAAGAAAAATTTTAGAAAATCCTGAAAGTTTAGATGAACTTCCAAAGTGGTTAGTCCCAATAAATTCAAATATGGATTTTTTAAATCTTGAAGCTGGAGAAGGTAGAAATCAATCTTTATTTGGTTATATTTTACCTCTACAAACTAATGGATTTAATAAGGAAGAAGCAAGAGAAGTTATAAGGCTAATTAATGAATATATTTTAAAAGAACCTCTTTCAGAAGATGAACTTGAAACTATTTTAAGAGATGAAGCCTTCTCAAAGGAAATTTTCTTTAAAAATAAAACTTTTTTGTTTGATGATTTTGCAAAATTTTTAATAGCAAATGATTATGTAATTAAGTTAAATAATCAACTACATGTTTATCATAATGGAGTTTATTTTAATAACGATGATTATATTGAGAAAAAAATGATTGAACATATTCCAAGACTTAGTTCTGCAAGAAGAAGTGAGACTTTAAAATATATAAATTTACTTGCCGAATCTAAAGAAAGTCACGATGAAAACTTAATAGCTTTTAAAAATGGAATTTTTGATATAACTTCAAATGAACTTCTAGAATTTAATCCTGATTATATTATTACTAATTTAATTAATTGGAATTATGATTCTGAAGCTTATAACAAACTTACTGATAAAACCCTTGATAAATTAGCTTGTGGAGATAAAGAAATAAGAGCTTTATTAGAAGAAATGATTGGTTATTGTTTCTTTAGAAGAAATGAACTTAGAAAAGCTTTTGTTTTAATAGGAGGAACTCAGAATGGTAAATCTACATTTTTAGATTTAATAGCTTATATTTTAGGAGATTCTAATATTAGTTCTTTAGATTTAAAGGAGTTAGACCAACGATTTAAGACAGCAGAACTTTTTGGAAAACTTGCAAATATTGGAGATGATATTGGAGATTCTTATATTCCAGATACTGCAATATTTAAAAAATTAGTTTCAGGAGATAGATTAAACGTTGAAAGAAAAGGTCAAGACCCTTTTGATTTTAATAATTATTCGAAATTGATTTTCTCTGCAAATAATATTCCAAGAATTGGTTCTGGTCAAGATTCGTCGGCCATTATGAATAGGTTAATTATTATTCCTTTTAATGCTAAATTTTCAAAACAAGACCCTGATTTTGATCCGTTTATTAAATATAAATTGAGACAAGAATCTAGTATTGAATATCTAATTAAATTAGGTTTAGAAGGTTTAAAAAGAGTGTTAACAAATGGTTTTACTATTTCTGAAAAGGTTGAAAGAGAACTTAGAGATTATGAAATTACAAATAATCCTATGATTGAATTTTTAGAAGAAGTAAATCCTGAAAATAAATCTACAAAAGATGTTTATAAAGCTTATAAAGAATTTTGTCTTATGAATGGAAATAATCCAGTTGGTCATACAAAACTTAGTCAATATATTAAACGTAATTTAGATTTAAAGATTGTTAATAAAAAGATAGGGGGAAAAGTTTTTAAAACTTTTGTAAAAATATGATGTTATATTTAAAAATTCAAAAAATAATGAGAGAAAAAAATATAAGACAAGTAGATATACTTGAAACTATGGATATAGAACAATCAAGATTGTCTGCAATAATTCGTGGAAAAGAACTTAAAAATATAAGTTTAAGAACAATTTTAGGAATTACAAAAGCTTTAAATGTTGATATTTATGAATTAATAGAAGGAACTGAATATGACGAAGAAAATACCGACTTATAACGTCACTTTTAAAGATATAGAAAATTATATCCAAAAAGGCTATGACAAAGGAAGAGCTGATGCAATCAAAAGAGCCACGGATTTATCAATGGCGGTTCCCATGATGGTTCTTCGTGATGAATTTGGTTTTGGTCAAAAGAGACTTTTAGATTTTTATAATGCTTTTGTTGAGCTTTACGATTCTATAAGTAAAGGTTATTTAAATATTAACGATATTATAAAAACTATAAATGAAGAAACGGGAGTTGAGATAGTTGAAAGAAATCGCAGATAGATTAGTAAAAATTTATGAAGAAAAAAATAAGATGTATGGAAACAGTTTTACAGAACTTTATGAAGAATTAGGTCCTATTAGTGCTATTACTCAAATTTTGCATAAGTCAAATAGATTAAAAGCCTTAGTTAAAACAAATAATATAGATGCAATTAAAGACACTTTAATTGATTTAGCAAATTATTCTATGATGACTTTACAGGAGATTGAAGATCGTGAAAATAAGTAAACAAGAAGTAGAATTATTAAATTGTTTAAGTTATGAGGATATGTTAAAAAATATTGAAATAGCTGGAAGAACTTGTTATAAATCTGAATCAGAATTTACTAAAGAATCCGGAGAAAAATTTGTAAAAAAATTAATTAAACTCGGCCATGAATCAGTTTTAGAACATGGGAGTTTAACTTTTAAGATTAAAACAAATAGAAATATAACTCATGAATTAGTTAGACACAGAATAGCATCTTATAGTCAAGAATCTACAAGGTATGTTAAATATGATGATATTGAGTTTATTCCTGAGAATCATTTTAAAACAACCTATGCTGATGATATGTTAACTAGAGCAGAAGATGCTTATACGTATTTAATAGATTATGGATTTAAACCAGAAGAAGCGAGAGATATTTTACCAGGCTGTGTTGCGACTACAATTATTGCCACTATGAATATGAGAGAATTAAGACACTTCTTAAAACTTAGACTTGATAAAGCAGCTCATCCTCAAATGAGAGAGTTAGCAGAAATGATTGAAAAAATAATTAAAGAAAATTATCCGGTGTTTATAGATGAATAATTTTCAAAAGATAACTCAAGATATAAATAAATTACTAGATTTTTTAGTAGAAAATACTAATTATTCAAGAGAATATTGGCTTGAGTATTTACAAAAGGAGGTTGAATATGAGAATAATAATTGAAGGTTGCGACGGTACTGGAAAAACAACTTTAGTTGATGGTTTAGCTAAAGAGTTTAATCTTGGAAAAATTCACATTTCAAATAAAGACCCAAACGACTTAGACTTTTATTATCAATTTTTAAGAAAAGATGATGTAATTTTTGACAGAAATTTAATTGGAGAAATGATTTATCCAAAAATATTTAATAGACCTCAAAAGTTAAAAGAATATGAATTAGATTATTTAATGGCAAAAGCTAAAGAACTTAATATTCATATAATAATTTTAACTGCTGCTATTGATACAATAAACTTTAGATTAAAACAAGATGAATTTTCAGTTGTTAGAAAAAATTTAGAATATATAAATAATGAGTTTTTAAAATATGCTGGGAAATATAATATTCCAGTAATTAACACAAGTAAACACGGAATAGATGAAACCTTGGAGGAAGCAAAATGTATAATAAAACACAGTTAACACCTAAAAATGAATTTGAAAAACATATTTACCATAGAGACCAGTTTGCCCATTATTTTAGATGGACCCACGTTTTGAAAAATGCGAAGATCGGCCAAAAAATTTTAGATATGGGCTGCGGTTCTGGAGAAATGATTGAAGTTTTTTATAGAAATAGATATAGGCCTGAAAAATTTGTAGGAATTGATATTAGAGATAAGGTTCCTGAAAAATTAAAAAATCTAGATTTTGTTGAAATTCTAGTTAAGGATTTATGTAAACCATTTGACCTAGAAGAAAAATTTGATATTATTACAAGTTTTGAAGTTGTAGAACACATTGGCCACGAAAATTTAGATGCTTATTTAGAAAATATTGTTAAACATTGTAAACCAGGGACTAAAATATTTTTATCTACCCCTAATTATGACCCTTCTGTAGGAGCTGCTAAAAACCATATTATTAATGGTGAAATAGGAGAATGGGACCATTTAGAACTTGGAGCAAAATTAGAAAAATATTTTACTATTAAAAATACTTTTGGAACATTCGCAAGTCAAAAAGATTATAAATCAGAGCTCACAGGTTGGCGACTAGAAGCTTTTAATGAACTTAATGAGTATTATGATTCTAATTTATTAAGTAATTTAATGGCGCCAATGATAGATGCTAGTAAAGCAAGAAATTGTTTATGGGTGATGGAATATGAAATTTAAAAATGTAAATCAAATGTATAAACATTATGTAAATGTTATTTTAAAGAACGGAAGAACTGTAGGTAATACCAAAGAATTAACTAATGTAATTTTTACTGTAAAAGATGTTATTAATAATAACATAATTAATCTTAGAGGTATTTCTTATAAATATGTTTTAGCTGAATTAATTTGGTATTTTTCAGGTTCAAATTCTACAGAATTTATTGGTCAGTTTGGAGATATGTGGAATAAAATTTCTGATGACGGAGTTACAAATAATTCTGCTTATGGTTTTATCCTAAAAGAAAAATATGACTTCGACCAAATTGAAAAAATAATTGAATTATTAAAAAAAGACCCTGATTCTAGGAGAGCCGTTTTAAATATTAATTCTGCAAATAAAAATGTTATTGAAACTAAAGATGAACCTTGTACTATTTCAATTCAATTTATTTTAAGAAATGGTTATTTAAATATGACTACAGTAATGAGGAGTAACGATTTATATTTTGGACTTCCTTATGATGCAATATTTTTTACAGAGTTACAAAAATATATTGCAAATAGATTAAATTGTGATGTTGGTTGGTGGACACATTTTGTTGGTTCTATGCATATTTACGAAAGAGATATGAAAAAATTATCTAATCTTGTAGAAGATGAAGTTAATTATAAGGTTAACATTATGAAATTAATTGAAAATGTTGATTATTTATATAAAACAGTTAATAAGGATAATATTATAGAAATTTGCAAAAATTTAGGGGTGCTTTATGAAGTTTAAAGAAGGAGATTTAATAGTTTATATTAAACCAGATGGCTGCGAAATTGGAAAAATTAAGAGGATTCGAGAAGAGGACCATCATGGATTTGTATGGTTTCATAGTGGAGATACCGCAGCTTTAGTGAATTTGGATTTTGTTTTTCCAGTATTAAATGATTATTGTATTGAGGATTTACTAAAAAAATGATTCTTTACATGGGGGTAACACCAGATAAATATGAACTTCCGTTGTGTGTTTCAGATACTGCAGCAGAACTCGCGAGAATGTATGGAATGACCCCTAAAGCAGTATATAGTAACATGCACAATAAACAAAGTGGTAAAAATAATGGAATTAAGTTTTTAAGAATAGAGGTAGAAGATGAAACTGAAAGTTAAATTTGATTTTGTTCAAAATATAGAAAAACAAATGGAAGAAATGCCAGAAGAAGCAATTAGAGAATATAAAGAAAATAAAGACGAGTTTATGAAACGAGGAATTGATGATTTTAAAGAAAATCTAAAAAATGAATTAAATTATGATGATTATTGTTGGATAGAAAATTTAGAGGTAGAGTATGAAATTTAAAAAATCAACTTATTATATAATTAAAAATTGTTTAAATTTAGTTAAATGGGAATCTGATTGTTATAGTAAAGATTCTAAAGAATATAAGTGGTTATTAGATATTATTGTATTTTTAGATTTAAAATTAGGAGAATTAATAGATGAAGATTAAGTTAATAAATTTTGGAGGAATTAAGCCTGATAGAGCTCATTATAACGATGCTGGGGCTGATGTTTTTAGTTTAAATAATTATGTTATTAATCCAGGAGAAACTATAAAAGTTCCTCTTGGAATTGGTCTTGAAATTCCAGATGGTTATGTTGGTTTTGTTTTTCCAAAGTCTGGTTTATCTAGTAGAGGATTAGTTTCAGAACTTGCCCCAATAGATTCAGGCTATAGAGGAGAAATTCATGCGATTTTAACTAACAATTCTAATGAAAAAATTATCATAAATATGAACAAAAAGATCGGTCAATTGGTAATTTTACCAGTAGTTTTAGCTGAATTTACTGAAAATTTGGATAATTCTAGAGGCACTGGAGCCTTCGGGAGCACGGGATTGTGATGGTATTGTGATGGATTTGTGAAAATTGTTGATTTTTAACAAAAAATTATTTTACAAATGGATATAAATAATTATAAAAAAATAAAATGATTTTTACAAATAGTTATATTTAATTAAATTTAGATAAACTAACAAATGGTTAAATTCAGATATATTTAGATAAAGAAAAAAGGTTACTCTTTTAATAAATAGTTATATTTAATTAAATATAGATATATAAAAGGGTAACCTTGAGTTCTTAGATAAACATAGATAAACCTGAGCATGGTTTGGTAAATGTTTAGATAAACTTAGATAAATTTAGATACAGAAAAAAGAGTAACCTTTTATGTGATGGTTTTGTGAAAGTGTAACCTTTTATATTTATAGATTAACAGAATAAAACAATGTACAAAATAAATACAATGTTCTTGGTTATATTTAAATACATTTAGATAAAAAGGTTACTCTTTGGTTACCCTTTTAAAAATAAAAGAGTAACCTACTCTATGTATTGAAATTCCAATGTTTGTTAACAATTGGTCGGTTACCCTTTTTTGATGCTTTTTTGAAAAGAGTAACCTCAATAGATGTGTAGATTCCAATACTTTAAGGAAAAAAGGTTACTCTTTTACTGTTTTTCTGCATACTTAGAACATTTTAAAAAATGGTACAAAAAAGAATATAAATAAATATATAGTATATAGAGAAAGAGTAACCTGTAACTATATAGGGAGCGTTAAAAATTTAACAATCTTTTTTTGAAATTTTATGATTTTACAGGGTGTTTTTCATGTGGAATGTTATTTAAAATAACGAGGTTCTATGTAGAATTGATTTTTAATTCTTGTTAATATAAATTAATGAGTAAAAAGGAAAGTGAGTTTAAAGCATGTTATGGATGAATTAAATGAGATTTTAGTTTTTAAAGAAAAGATGAAAATTTTGCAAGAAGAGATTGTGAAATTGGAAACTTTAATCACAAAAATAAATAAGGAATTAAATCCTATTGTTGTCCAAACTTCGAGAAAGGTTAACAATGAAGATTTAATTTTAGAACTTATAGAAATGAAGAACGAATATTTAAACGAAAGTGTGGAATTTGCGAAATTGAAACGAAAAATTATTAAAAAAATTATAAAAATGAAGAATAAAAGAGAAATTGTTTTAATTTACAGAAGATATGTTTTGGGAATGCCACTTACAGAAGTTGCTAAAAGTATGAAAATAACTTATAAATGGGCCCAAGTCCTTCATCAAAGGGGTGTTAATTCCTTTAATAACATAGTATAATAGTATTAGTATAAAAGGCTTTCTAGAGGGAAAGTCTTTTTTTATTGTGTAATCAAAAGATTAATAATTAATCAAATGACTATAAAAAGAGGTGAAAAATGGTGTCTAAACAGCTCAAACCCAATGTTTGTGGAGCTAAAAAGACAAACAAGGAAGGGACTTGTAAATTGCCAGCTGGATATGGAACGGATCACCTTGGAAGCGGAAGATGTAAATGGCACGGAGGGTGTTCTACTGGTCCTAAAAAATATAATGCTGGAAAAAACGGAGAAAGAAATGGCTTATTTGCTAAATATTTACCCGATGAAACCATGGAAATTGTCAATGGAATCGAAGATTTAAATTCTGAGATGATTCTATGGGATAATATTAAGATACAATATGCGGCAATTTTAAGAGCTCAAACAATTATGGAAGTTAAATCTAAAAAAGATTTAGCTAAAGAATTAAAATCTTTTAAAGAGCTTCCTAATGGAATGACCCAAGAAGAGTTTGAAATTCAATTTGCTTGGGACCGTCAAGAGAGATTTTTAAATTCTCAAGCAAGAGCCATGACAAATTTAACTAATATGATTAATAAATACGAAGAACTCATTAATAAACATATTACTACTGAAGAGCAAATCCTAAAAGTTGAGAAATTAAAGGTTGAAATTGATACTTTAAAGGGAATTAATCAAGAAATTGAAGATTTGTCTGGAATTCAAGAGGCTATTTATGGCAAAAAAGAAGACGATTAATTTTAATTTCTCAAAAAAACATATTGATTATATAAGGTCTTGTTTAGATAATACCTATAATATAGCAGAAGGAGCCGTTCGTGCTGGTAAAACAGTTGATAATATTTTTGCTTTTGCTCATGATTTAATGTTATCAGAAGATAGAATACATCTTGCTACTGGTTCTACTGTTGCAAATGCTAAATTAAATATTGGAGATGCGAATGGTTTTGGTCTGGAATATATTTTTAGAGGTCAATGTAAATGGTCTAAATATAAGGATAATGAGGCTTTAATTATTAAAGGTCTTTATACTGGAAATAAGGAAAGAATTATTATTTTTGCTGGAGGAGCTAAAGCTGATTCATTTAAAAAGATAAGAGGTAATTCCTATGGAATGTGGATTGCAACGGAGATAAACCTTCATCATAATGATACTATTAAGGAAGCTTTTAATAGAACGGCAGCCGCAAAAACAAGAAAATTTTTTTGGGATTTGAACCCGTCGCATCCTAAACATTGGATTTATACTGATTATATTGATAAATATATTGGAAATGACTTATTAAAAGTAAATTATGAACATTTTACTATTGATGATAATATAAATATTTCAGAACAAAGAAGAAATGAAATAAAAGCTCAATATGATAAGAATAGTGTTTGGTATAGAAGAGATATTTTAGGATTAAGAAGCGTTGCGGAAGGTTTAATTTATAGACAGTTTGCCGATAATATTAATGAATATAAAACTCATAATTTAAATTACATGACTATAAATATTGGAGTTGACTTCGGAGGAAATAAATCAAAACACGCTTTCGTTGCTACTGGAATTACTCATCATTATAAGGATTTAGTTGTTCTTAAAAGCGTTCGAATTGAGCCTGAGGATATTAATTCTCTAGTTAATGAGTTTTTAAAGTTTGTATTAGAAATTCAAAGAAATTTTGGTCCTATAACTGCTATTTATGCGGATTCTGCGGAGCAAGTTTTGATTAAAACCTTACAAAATGCTTTACTTGAAAATAACATAAATATTAGAGTTAGAAATTCAATTAAGAATGAAATTGTAGATAGAATAAGAATAGTTAATAGATTGATCGCTGAAAGGCGATTTTTTTATTTGGAAGATACTGAAAGTTTACAAGAAGCTTTAACAATGGCAGTTTGGAATCCTGATAAGTTAGATTTAGAAAGACTTGATGATGGAACTTCTGATATTGATACATTAGATGCTTTTGAGTATTCTTTCGAAAAATATATAAAAGCTTTTAGCTGGGGGTGATAGAAATGATTCAAGATGAAATAAGGTCTATGTATGGA
>OIEX01000498.1_pt1 | contig 14446 bp, 8 predicted proteins | sample 1581911 | NCBI WGS metagenome assembly OIEX01 (sample SAMN07977761, study PRJEB24534) | human gut metagenome | reverse complement strand
GCAAATACCAAAACCTGGAGAAATTTCTCTTGCCAATAAGGGAGTATTATTTTTAGACGAACTGCCAGAATTTTCAAAATCAGTTTTAGAAGTTTTACGTCAACCAATGGAATCAAAGGATATAATAATTTCTCGTGCAAATTGTTACAGCATAACTTAAACCTGCATATATTACACAAATTTTAAATCTTTTCCCAACAACTTAAACTTGTCTTTATTCCATCTTATTTATCCATCAGCCTAATTCTTCTCATCTTCATCTCATAACTTAAACTTGCTTATACTCTATTTTTTTCACTATTTCCCACATTTTCTATTAATAACTTAAGATTGTCTATATTCCTCTCAAGTAATTATATATACATAAAAATCTCCAAATTCATACTACAAAACAATACCTCTTTTCTATATCCAAATAAACAGCCCCAACAATCTCCATCTTCACCCTCCCAAAAACAATGTCCTTTTATATCCTCAAACTAGCAACCCCAACCCTCTCTTCTATCCTTGCTAAAGTAAGTTCTTAAACCCAACAAATCTCATCTTCTGCCTTTCACTTATAAATACATAAAAATAACCCCAACCATAAGGTCAGGGCATCTTTATAATTATATTTACTTTTTTCTAACGATCCAACGTCCATCTATAATCTCTATACTCTCATCCCAACCACATATTTTGCAAGGGGTAATATAGGTGTTCTTATTGTTATAGTATTTCTTGTAACCGCAATATTTACACTCCACTGTTAAAGAATCAATCTCGTCATCTACATAGATAGTATATGGGAGAGCTTCAAGGTCTTTATGGCTTATAGGTTTATATGGTCCTTTTTTTATGTCCTTGGGGGCATTAGACACTCGATCGAACCTTTTGAAAAGATAATTGCTAGGATGAATAAGTAAGATAGAATCACAGGCTTTGTCATACATCACTAAACACGATTTATAATCAAAGCTTGGAATGTAGAGTAGTCTGTATCTTTTTCTTTCATCTTTCCCAACTAAGTCCCACACCACTTCTTCTGATGTTTTTCCTTCTCTTGTGCATGAACAGGTGTAGCCTATGTCTAAGGCGGGCTTAGTGGATATGAACTCTTTTCCGCAGATTTTACACTTACAGAGGCAGATGTCATCTTGGTAGGTTTTTAGGATTTCTACGCCCTCTATTTCTTTAAGGTCTTTTCCTTTGTAGTATCCTTTTTCTATGAAATTTAAAACCCTTTCTCTTATCTTTTCCTTTTCTTCTCTTTGGAACCTGAATAAGTTTTTGGTAGCCAAATTTGTCACATCTTCTAAAAAGATGTCTATGTCTTCTTTTTCTTTTAATTCTTTTAATAAACCTTCTTTTTTCTCAGACTTGGGGTTAAGTAGAATATGGGCTAGCTGTGCATAGAGAAGGCTAAAACGGGGGTCTTTATTTTGTGGCAGTTCTTTATATAGGCCAAGGTTGAACTCTTCTTCTGGGGAGCCTGTGTAACTTAGGAGGGGCACTTGATGTTTATAACATACCTCAATTCCGTGGGGTTGGTGCGATCTATGGTGATAGAAAGCTCCATAGGTTTTGATGTCTTCTTTTATGCAATGAGGACAGAGCTTTAGGGTTGTTGTAGTCTGTTTTGATTTGGGCCATATATAGGGGTAAGACGAATAGTCAGACAAACTATATCCCAATATTTTCGCTCTCTCTTCTGGTCTTATGAAGGCTGAGGTGAAGAGGTAGAGAGAAGTGGAAAGATAGAAGGAAAGTGGGTCTTTTATTCGACCTAAATGGATGAAGGGAAGAAGGCTTAGGTTAAAATCGTATTTCTTTCCAATAACCTTGTAATAAGCTGCAATATCTGGTTGCAAGACCTCTTCAAAGAAGTCTTTTTGAGTGAAGAGGTTTAGGTCACTTATCCTCATAAGGTAGGAGAAAAGTAATTCGTCTGGGTGGGGTTGGGTAATTATCGGGATTCTTTCCATGTTTTTTTCCTTTCTTTTTTTTGTTTTAGAAGCCTGTGTGGAAATATTGGTTCCAAAAGAGTTTCTGACATATATAAGGTGAGGCTTAGGAAGTGTTTTGGTTAAGTATAACTCTCCAGTTAATTTTTATATATAGATTAGTTTTTCCATATCAATCCTTCGCCTTAACTACTAGGTATTAGGGTGAATGCCTAGAATGCTTTTAGCATATCCATATTATTGGTAGTCCCTCCAAAAAACCTTGCAAAAGCAGGGTTGCAATTATTCCCTACCTAAGGATCTTATCTAGTCCTGTTGGTAGGGATTTTTGTTTTCTTATTTGCTATGTAATCCCGTGTGTAAATATTAGGTCTAGAAGCTTTTCTGACATATATAGGTAGGGATCGAAGTGAATGCTTTAGAGGATCTTTTAAAATCAAAACCTTTTTTATAATAAGGTTTGGTTAGTATTTTTCCCGCACAAGCGGGGGTGACCCTATAGAAGCAACTGAAGAAACACTTGAATTCTAATTTTCCCGCGTAAGCGGGGGTGACCCTATTAGGTTACAGTCTTTCAGACTACGCAGATTATTTTACCCGCACAAGCGGGGTTGTACCTAGGTTTACAAAGACAATATTTCCTGTATAAGAATTTTTCCCGCACCTGCGGGGATGTACCTGCGCACGTTGCAACAGTTTTTGTAAACAGAGACCTTTACCCGCATTAGCGGGGCTAACTCTATCCCTACCCAAGGATTTTCCCAAGTCCAGCAGGTAGGGATTTTTGCATTTTAGGGGTTTTAGGTTTAGCTTTAAGCAGTTCGATAGCTTCTCTTGTAAGTATCTTTTCTTCTTTTTGTAGGGCGTTTTTTCTCGTCATTATAGTTTTACAAGCATTTTCTATCTGTACTTCTGTGTATATATCTCCTAAGCACATGTCTATAGAATCTATCATGCTCTGCATAAGCTGGGCTTTGAGCTGGCTTTCGTCAATAGCCTTTTGGTCATTACTTTTGTCAATCTCTCTTTTGGCTTCAAGTCTTGATAGAACCTCACTTTTCTTTAAATCTGATGAGTCTATAGCTTTTGTTATAGCTTCATAAGAAAAACTCTTATCCAGATCGTCTATGGTTGTTTTTAAAGTTCCGAAATATTTCCTAAACACGGTTCTTACATATTTGCCATCAATAGTGGGTTTTCTTTTCCTGATGATGTAGTCGAAATTAAGCTTCTCATATAACCCGACCATTAATGCAACAATACCTGCTGTGCACTCGAAAAAAGCCGCCACAATTTCCTCCCATAGTGGATCAATCTTTCCTAGAGGGGGGATTTTTATTTCCTCTTCAACCCATTGGTATTTAAAAAGATCTCGTAGAAAAAGATTTACAAAGGTTACATTTCCTGTGTAAGAAGATGCGGTCATTGGTGGGAAACGCCTGTGCATGTGGAGTTCTGTAAACATTCGTCCGTAAGCAGATTCTGTACCAGATAAGATAAAAGCAGTTTTGGTCTCATTGGAGATTTGTAATAGTTTTGAGTAAGTTTCGAGATCATTTTTTCTGAAGTCTAAGGCTTGGATTTCATCTATGATGATTGCCCCCACATTATATCTTGTTATTAGCTGTTTGATAAAGCCAATCTTTTGGTCATAATTCTTAAGCTTTGAGGCCTTATTATAGTATTTTCCGTCGTCGAAACCTAGAGCTATATCCACCTGTCGGCAAACATCATTTAACACCGCATGGAAGTCGTTTCTTGATGAGCTGTTGGCATTGGTCATAATATAGGTAATTTGGGGAAAAGAGTTTATTCCATCATCGTGCCATATCACTTGCGGATAATGGCTTAACACCGCCCCTAGCATAGAACTTTTGCCGCATCCTGCATAGCCTAGAAGGGAAAAGCCCGTAGGTGGGGCTTCTTCTACCTTGCCATAGGCATACATATTACTTATGTCTTCTTCATTTTCTTTTTTAAAGTTTTGGCTCTTATCTACTAGTTTATAGTTTCTTGACCTGTAAACTCGAAGAAGTGTATTGGAGAAGAGGCCCTCTAAGCTGTATTGGGTTGGAAGGGGCTTTCTAATTCTGTAGAGGTCCATTAGAAGGGTGATCTGTTCTTCAGGGCTCTTTCTTATGATTTCTTGGTGGTTAAAGCTATCAATGCCCTTCGTTAAGTCTAGTTCTAACCTTTCTCTCGATCTCATTCTCGGAAGGGCTTCTATAAAGATATTTCCCTTATCTAAGTCTGAAACAGGAGGGGTATAGATGGCTTCTACATTTTTTCTATCTGTGTCTTCATATTTTTGTGAATAAAAATCTTCTGCTTCAAAGCCTTCTGGCACATCAGCATACTCATATTTAAAGTCGTCATAAATGTTCATACAAAAACCTCCTACATCGCTTGTTCTAAGAAGTCCTCATAGCTTGTGTCGTTGATGTTTTTGTACTCATCTTGTTCTATAACATCCTCATCTTCTTCAGGGGCTTCTAGGTAATTAGCTATCTTTTCTTCTTTAGCTCTTTTATATTTTTCTTCTTTTCTTTTTTCTCTTATATTTTTCGTTTCATTTTCTTCAAAGGTGTTTTCTTTCTTATTTTGCACCGCTTCATCGACCAAGTAGTCTGTGAGTAGGGTTGTTGCGGCTTTTAGGTCTTCATTACTTTCTGCGGCAGCTCTATTTTTATCCCTTATTTTTGCTTTGATTGATTTTGCTTCGCTATAGGATATGCCGAAGAAAGGACTATTAGAGGCTTTTGTTTTACTTAATTCACACCATTTTAGTTTTCCTTCATCTAGGTAGTAGAGCCTATCTACATCCCTCGGGTCTAGTCTAAAATCTAGGTGTTTTGTCTTTTCTTTTTCTTGAAGTTCATGGAGTTTAAGGTCTCCACCTAGGTCATAGATTAGGCCTTCAAAGACTATTCCTTCTCTCTTTAAAGAAACCTTGATTTGCTTCATGATAGAGAAGTAGAAGCTTTCTTTATCATAGATGGTCTTTGGATTTAACATCTTTTCTTTTGTGTAGTAGTTCCAAAGACTGATAGGAGAAAGGTTGATGTTTTTATTTATAAGGTCCATATCATGAAGAGGATATGTGGTCATTGTTGTGAAGTTGTGTTTTACTATAGCGAGGATTAGAAGTCTTGTGTATTCCTTAATGTTAAGGGTTGCTTCTTCGTGGTGCTTTGAGCCATATTCTTTTTTAATAAGGCCTGCACCTTTGAAGGCGTCTTTATGGTCGTGGGCGAATTCTCCGAAGATTCTTTCTACTAAGCCTTTCGCTGAACCAGATCTTGGTGGTGCTATTTGATGTTCTATGCCGAGATCTGATAGGGCATCTCTAAAGGCATCTGACTTGAAGTCTGAGCCGTTGTCTGTGACTATAGTGTTGGGGATAAAGGCTTCTGGTAGAGGGATTTTATTTCTCTCTATATTGAAGCCATATCTTTTAAAGAGTTCTTCTTTATCTTCAACCATGTTCATAAAGAGGGATGATAGTCCTTGATAGGAGTTGACCTCAAAACCTACATAAAAGGCGACAATCATTCTTGTGTATCTATCTACCATAAGGTAGAGGGTTGGTCTTCCTGAAACATCTGTTGGGTTGTTTTCTCTTACTAGGGAGATGTCAGCTTCCCATGCATCTATCTCCACGATATCGCCAGGGTGGGCGGTTCCTGTTAGGGTGTCTCCTGTTAGAGGTCTGTGATCATTGTAGTAGCCTAAATAGCCCTTTCTTCCCATAATCTTGTCTTTAGTCTTTAGGTGTTCTTCTATCACTCGACTAAATTGAGTTTGAGTTGGTCTTTCTGATTTATCTAGTAAGATTACATTGCCATTTTGAAAGGCGTCTTCTTTTACACAGTGTCTAGTATTATAGCGGGTAAAGGCTTGAGGTATAGATAAGCCTTGGGCTACTAGGTCTGCATAGGGGATTATCCCTTCTTTTATTTTGTCGTCTATGATTATTCCTTGGACTATGATATTTCCTTCGTGATCTCTTGCTTTTCTTCCTGTCTTTTTAGTGTAATTATAGGATTTATTTCTCTTTCTTCTATCGCCAAAGGCAGCAGATCTTTGAGAGAGAAGGGCATAGTGTTTCATTCCGCTTGTCATAAATCTTGTAAGAGTTAGTCTGAAGTTTCTGTAACTCATGTTGCAGTTTTTGGCTAGTTCTTTTAAGTGGGTTTTGTATGTTTTGCTTGTTAGATAAGAAAAGTCAGGGGAGTAGGTATTTATAATTTCTCCCATGGCATCTTTGAGTTTCGCGTATGTTTCTAACTCGTCTTCTTTTAAAAGTGTTTCGTCTACTAGGAGATAGTCTTCGTCTTCCTTAGGGCTTATCACTTTCTTTTCTATGAATCCTATTGTTTCATCATAAGTCATACTCTTGATTTCTAAGGTTGTTGTTCCTTTTTCGCAGTAGAAGATTTGATAGTCTTCATCTATTCCTAGAGTGAAGTAGTCTTTGTCGTAGAAGGAGAAGAGAGCTCCTTGTTTTGCTACTTCAACGTAAATTTCTGAGTTGGATTTCTCTATGATTTTTCCAGTTTCTTTTTTCATTGGTTCTAAGTATTTCATATAAGTCACCTACTTTGTCTTTGTTTTCTATTAATAGAACTTGATAATTTATTTCTTTTTCTAAGTCCGTTTCAATATCTTTAATGGTTAAGAGATACTTGATTGCCATGATGTCATCTTCGATGTCTTCTGGCTTATTTATTTTTGTGAAGGTTCTGATGTTTTTAACTACTGTTGAGTCTATGTCATCTCCAAAGACTAATTTGTAAAGAACACCTCGCCTTTCCCAATAAGCTTTTTCTATTTCAAGTTTCTCTTTTTCTCTTTTACCTAGTGTTTCCCTGTTCTTCTTTACAGAAACCGCCATGTAGTTATATATGGGGTCTTTTATTTTTAGGTAGAAGTCGGTAGACATATGATAAGAGGGCTTTCTATAGCCTAAGTCTTCAGCTATATGTCTACATTCTTTTATGTCTAGTACATATTGTTCTTTAATGTCTGTGACCTCATCTGCATAGAGAAGAATGAAAAAGACCTTAGCTTCTTGTGTGGAGAGAAGATGAACATCTCTTCCTGATTTGTAGTTCTTAGCGATGTAGGATGAGCCTGTGGATGATGTTTCGTTGGCTCTAATCCAAGGAATGTAATCTAAACCCTCTCCCTCACATCTTTTCTGTTTTAATTTCGTTTTATCTGACACTCTTGGCATCTTTGTAACCCTCCTTATCTATGTTTTTTAGTGCTATTTTTTTCGTTTTTATTCTTAGATCTAATTACTGTCGGTACGTTAGATCTGTTGTCTTGCTACCTGTCTTTTGACTCTCCTGAACTTTTAATTTACAAAGTAGATGTGGTTTTTGTTATGTCTGTTTGTATGTCCGTTTGTGTGTACCTTTATGTTAAGAATTTTGTAGATTGTTTTTTATCTTCTGGTTTCTAATTTTTACCAAAGGAAGAAAGGGAAGTTGAGCTGGAGCTGTCCTGCCGTTTTAGAACCTGCCTTCAAATCCCTTGGTGTTTATTTAGTTGTTTTCTTTCCCTTGCTAAAATTTATGCAATAGACAAAGGGAATGGGTTAATCATTATTAGAAACCGTCAATTCCTAGATCTTCTATGCAGTCATACACTTGTGGGTCATCATAAGTTTCTTGGTCCGTATAATCTTGGACTAGGTAATATACCTTGTTTTTCTTATAAATGAGCCCTAGGTCTGTTAATCTTCTGATAGTGCTAGTTGCTTGTTTTTTAGTAACGCCTAGGCTTTCTACACCCTTTATATTAAAGGGGTCCTTGTTATTGAAGTTTTCTTTTAGCGCTTTTAAAATCTCGCCACCTAAAGACATTGGCCTTTTTACTCTTTCATCTTTTATGCAAGTAAAGATTTGAGATATTTCTGGTTTTTCAAATTCTTGTAGAACTAGCTTCTTTTTCAGAACCATCTTTTCTTCCGTCACGGTATTTAGTATTTCAAGTTCTTTATTTGGCAAGAAGTCTGTAACGATAAAGTTCCCAAAAGACCTATCTTTCACATAATTACTTATCTGATCATTTGATATTTGTCCGTGGCATAGGGGACATCTTTGCCCGCCTAGGAAATAGGCTGCTCTTTTATATTCATGAGTTAAGCCACAAGCCTTATGTTTAATCTTTATTGGTTGTCTTTTTCCCATAAAAGGTGTTTCAAGCTCATAATCGTGACCTACAAGTTTTTCCATTTTCTTTTCAAACTCTGGTGTTTTATTCATTACAGCCTGTTTCTTGCAGTATGGACATGTCATGCCCTTTCTTAGGAAATCAGCAAATCGTCTTTCAACTTTATAACCACAAACCTTGTGGAGGAAAGTGGCCTTTGACTCTAAGTTGTTATAGTCTAAGACCTCATAAGTTGGGTCTACCTTATCTACCTTTTCTTGAGCTTCTTCAAGGCTTAGCTTGCCTCTACAGTTAGGGCATCCGCCATTGTCGTAATAAAATTTATTGGGATTAGTTTCAAATTCATGCCCGCAAGAGTGTCTTACTCGAATTTTATTTTTTGATCCTTCGTAAGGACTTAATAGTTCGAACTCGTCTCCTTTTGTAGCAAATAAAAGCTCGTAAAGCTCTTGATTATTAAGCTTTTGACAAAACGGACATCTGATGCCCGCTTTTAGTCCATGCTCGGTGATTAAAAAGCTTGTGTCACATTCGTTGTGGTGGATTTCCATAATGTTTTTCTTGTATGGACTTACTAGCTCATAGCCTTCAGATTTAAGCCTTAGGATTAGTTCCTCATTAAATGAGGGCTTATCTATTTCTTCGTAAAGGGCTTTAAATACATCAATACTTGAAAAAAGAGGTGTAATAATAGTCTGTAAAAATTCTTCGCTTAAGTCTTCAGGTCTTTTTAGTAGGCAGCCTGCTTGGTGGTTAGTAATTTTAACATCGTAGCTTCTAAAAAATTCTAGGACATCTTCTTTTTCTGTAAGATATAGAGCTTTTAATCTTTTTAAAACCATAAGGTTTAAGTCTTCTCTAGTCATATCAAAAGCTTCATCTAGGATGTCTTTCATAAAATTTGCGTGTTGAAGTTCAGGTATTGTCGCTATATAATAGTCGTCTGTTATAAGTGGTATTTGATCAAGTCTTTCCATCTCCTCTCTGTTATATTTTTTCTCAAGGGTTTCAAGTTTACACATGTGCTTATAGCACACCTTCACACCAGGAAGTTGGTGAGCTCTTTTTAGATATTTTCTGCCAGCTTCTTTCATACATTCTGGGCAATATCTAATTTCTTTAACCTCTTCATTAAAAAATGACACAGGTGAGTCCTTTTCAAATCCCTCTCTTTGAAGGTGTAAGATCTTTTCTTGCTTTTCTTTGTTGTAGAAAATAGCGAAGAAAGGGTAGAGGGTATGTTCTGTAAAAACTATTTCTTGTTTCTTGTTAAACCTTGAAGATAGTAGGAGTCCTCTTGAGAATCCAAATCCATCTACATGGATGGGTTGACCTTTGAAGTAGTCTTCTTCGAAGTTAATTCTACTGTGGTAGAGATTGGCTTTATAAAGTCTATAAACCCATGAATAGAGAAGTTCGTCTTCTTCAAAAGGAATCGTTATTGGAATTTTGTTATTCATTTTTTACCTTCCATTTCAATATGTTTTTTGTTCCTTTCAAATAAGGAACAATTTAAGTTATAGATTTACCTAGTTATAAATTGTTCTTATCCAGCTGAAGAACAATTTGGATGATAATAAAAATCCACTTATTATGGATTTTAGATATTTTTTAATATATTTTTTTGTCTATTTTTTAGTGTATAATTGAAATATCTCAACTACCGTTAGGAGGACTTATGGGAGATATAAATTTTTATTTTATACACTTCAATCCTTGTCTTATTTATTTTTCAGAAGAGAAATCAAGGATTATTAATGAAATATTTGAAAACTATAAGGAGAAAATAGACACAACAGCTACCTTGGGGGAGGTAAGGTTGTTCTCTTTTGCTCCAAAATCTGCGGAATCCTATTCGGATATCTTAGAATGCTATCTGCCTTATATGAAGGGTCCTTGCGTTCTAGTTTGTTATTCTATTTATGATTTAGCAGCTTCAAATTTTGCTGGATATGGAAGAATAGCTTACGCCCTTACATCGGATAAGATCAAGACCCTGTATTTCTATAATTACAATCCAAAGGAGGATGTAAATTCCTACTTTGACACACTTATGGAAATATTTAGGTTTTCAACTAATCCTTATGAAAAGCCAGGCTCATTTACAAAAAGGCCTAAGGCTATTCTAGATAATGATGATATTATTAGTGATATTATGCAGCTAAGAACTTGCTCACCTCCTGTGAAATATGAAGACCTTGCTAGGGTCTCAGGGATAAATGATTCTACACTAAGGAAAAAGGGAAGATTCTACGACAATTCAAATTCTAAAGGTGTGGATATAAGCCAACCTCAAGAGGATTATATTAGAGATCTAGTCAAAAAAAGTTATGCTAAAAATATGAAAAAGTATCGTACTATCGAAGAAACCTTCCACCCTTAGAGACAAGAAAGTAGAGTTATGTATTAACATAAAAGTTGATACATAAAAAGGGAAAAATAAAAGCACAAATTCTTGTACCCTTTTTTGTCTATTTTCTTGTATACTAAATTATATACTAAAAAGTATAAAAAGAAAAGGACAAACTTAAAAATGGAGAAAATTAACATTTATCAGATGAGCCTGAACCCATGTATGATTGACTTAAAAGTAGAGAAATCAAAGCTTTTAAGGAGGGTTATGGCGTCTGTAGAAAATAAATATAAAAATGTGGAATTTAATAAAATTAGGATGCATTCCTTCAGACCTTTAGACAATAAGGGTTATGGAAAGTACACCGACTTTCGCTTGGATGAGATTGAAGGTCCAGCGATTTTGGTGGTGTCATCTCTATATGATCTCGACAAGAATGGAGCCCAAGCCTATGCCAGACTCAATTATGCTCTCAGCTTAGATAAGATAAAAATGGTTTATATTACCAACTACAATCCTGATGTAGATGTCACGAAATATATTAAGTTCTTGGATAGGGTTTTTAAGGAAAGTAAAAGTATTAGACCTAAAAGAGTTGAAGTTCCAGAGGAGTTAATTGAGGCTATAGGAGATCTTAGAAAGGTGTCTCCTCCTGTTATGCTTTCTGATATAGCAGCAGTGACAGGGCTTCAAGAATCGATGGTAAGGAAGTTCGCATCTCAAGCTGTGGTTGGAGCTGGCAGAGGTGTGAATATTAATACTGGGCAGGTTAAGTTGTTACAAGATGCTTTAGAACTCGCCAAAGAAAAAGAGTTTCAGAGGTTTGAGATTTTAGATGAGGATTATATCGAGGAGTAAGCAAGATTGTTTATTTTTGTCTGTGTGGAAAAAATAATGGTTTTGTCAATTCGGATATATGTAGTAATGAGTGGCCAAAGAAGTGTGTGTTATCCGCAGTAGCGGGCTTTACTTGTCCTTTTTGCTCTTCAAAAAAAGAATCTGACATATATATTATACAGACATAAAATGTCTAACTAAGCATGCTGACTGAAGACTTGTGCTGGCCTGTAAATTTGCACCTCTTTAGTCTTATATCCTCATCGAGGCCCTAGATTCTCTCTAGGGCTTTTTTTGTGTCTAAAAAATTGTCTTTTGATAACTTTTTTTCATACATCTAAACTGTAGGATTGTACGTTTAGATAACAAATGAAAAAGGAAGAAATATAAAATTAAGAATCTATTGAAGCTTCTGTACGAGGTCAGTAATGCAAAAGTTTGGGACTTTATTAATGTTTTAAATGAAAATATAGAGTAGAGCAAAAGAGGTAGCTTAGGCTGTCTTTTTTTTATATCCTCTTAAAAACGCCCTGTAAAAAAATTTTCTGACATATATAAGGTGAGTGTAGAAACTCTAAGCATAAATTATATCCTTCTTATAGGTCAAGGGTCTCGGAATTGGCACGAGACCCTCTGACGCATAAAAAGAAGAGTTTCTATGTCTCAAAAGGAAAATATGTCAATAACAATAAGCCTAACAGGTCAAGGTTTTATTGTTTGAGAAATTTTAAATTCAAGGAGGACATAGTAAAATGTTGAAAACAAATGCTGTAAAAAGAATCTCAGCATTCTTCCTTGCACTCATGATGATTCTAGGCACATTACCTCTTAATGTGTTCGCAGAAGGGTTGCAGGGTAAAGAATCAGGTTCTTTCATCGTTGATTCAAATACGATAAAAGAAGAACCTGCTAAAGAAGAAAAAGATTCTATTGCAAAATCAGAGAGACATATCATTAGTTTTAATCCTAATGGCGGAACTGGAGATATGAAGTCTATTGAGGTAGCCGACGGTAAAAACTACACACTACCTAAAAATGAATTCAAAGCTCCAGAGGGCAAAAAGTTTAAGTCTTGGACTTTTGAAAATGAAGAACAAAAAGAAGGTTATATATTAACCGTAACAAGAGATTTAGAATTAAAGGCTAACTGGGAAGACATCAAAAAAATAGATGCAACTACTCAGTCAGATCCAAAGGTTAAAGAAGACACACTTAAGGAAGAGGGCAAGCTTGAAGTGTCAGAAAGCCTAACAAGTGATGCGGTTGGTGTTGCGAATGGTGAATGGGTAGAATTATCTAAGGAACCAGGAAAAACTCACAAAATAAGATTTGTAGGCTTTGAGAAAACTGATAAAGATGATGTTGTTAGAGTAAACATTGAGGGAGAGACAAATACAACTGGGCAATATGGAGTTCGTCTTTCAACTCCAGTTTATCATGATCCTAAAGCGTTTACTATACTGGAGAACAGTATAGATTTTGACAAAACCGACGAACAAAACACTCAAAAAGTTAATGACGCACTATTAAACTCACCGACAAGGATTAAGAGCGATCTTCTTGCAGGCGAATTAAATACCACTCTATCCGAAATAATCGACGAAACAACAAATACTCCTGTTGGATATATACAAAACGGAGTAATTAGAATAAATAAACTTCCTGAGAATCTAAAAACCATGAGGTATCAAGCTTCGACAGAGCTAAATTTCGCTAGATTTAACTCAACAGCAAAAAAAGATGGAAAGGATAATCTTACACAAGATTTAAAGATTCTAAAAAACGGAGACAATCCATTGGGTAAAGTATATGATTTAAATTCTTATGAAAAAATAGCAACTTTTACAGTCAACAAAGGTTTTAGATATGAAAAAGATAAATCTGCTTCAATATCTATAACAAAAGGAAAAACAGAAGAAGGAGCGCAAGAGATTGATCAGATAAAAAAATTTATTACAGATACCAACAATACCCAAGAGCTGCTTATTAATAAAAATAAGTTTGAAATTATAGGTACAAATAAAGACAATTTAAAGCTTAATAACTTGAGACTACCAAGCGAGTATGTTAGTCAAAAAAACAAGTTACACTATTCAATTGAAGTTCTGAATCCCGAAAATTTCAATATTAGTGTAAAAGAAACCGAAAAAGACAATTTCTTTTTCGATAAGGTAACTCTGCAAAAGTACGATGGTATAGAAACTAAAAAAGTAATTAGCGATGAGGCGTATATGAAATTTTCAGATTATATTTCCGTCTATAATCCTGATTTATTCAGCCGAACAGGTATGTCATTATATAGGGATAAAACAAAAAGGGAGTATACTGACAACCAATTTATTTTAGAAAACTTAACTGTAAAGAATGGAAATATATCTTTTGATTACTACCGAGAAGGATCTGATAAAAGGAGTACAATATATCCCGTAGATGTAACAAGAAAATTAAATGAAACACCATTTAACTTAGGGAATTATTTAAGTGAAGAAATAACATTGTCAAACCTTTCTTTAATTAATAAAGACGGAACTTATGACATCCCAATGTATAGAATAAGAGTTACACGAGGTAACGAGGTAATTTCAGATGTTACAACAAGGATTCAGGGAAGAATTAGTGTTCCTTCAGGAAAATCATTCTCAGACTTATACAAAATTACCCATGAAAATAGAGAAGAAGTTGTAGAAATCCCTGTTGAAGAACAAAGAGTTCCTGATAACACTATGCTTAAAGGCGAAGAAAAAGTAATTCAACAAGGTGAAGCAGGTAGCAAGAAAGTTGTTTATGATGTTCAATTTGTAGACGGCAAGGAATATTCCAAGGTTGAAAAGTCAGCTAAAGTTATTAAGGAAATGAAACCAAAAATTATCCATTATGGTACAGCTGAAAAATTAGTAAATAAAACTAAAGAAACTGTTAAATATGACACCATCTATGAAGCAGACCAAACACTTAAATATGAAGAAAAGAAAACTACTCAACAAGGTAAGGATGGAGCTAAAGATGTAACAACAACCATTACTTTAGTTTCAGGTAAGCGCCAAGAATCTAAAAATGAAGTTGTTACTGTAAAACCAACTTCTGAGATTATTAAGGTAGGTAACAAAAAAGTTGATACCGAAAAAATACCTTT
>OIEX01000474.1_pt1 | contig 15337 bp, 8 predicted proteins | sample 1581911 | NCBI WGS metagenome assembly OIEX01 (sample SAMN07977761, study PRJEB24534) | human gut metagenome | reverse complement strand
CGGTCGTTTGCCGATTGTCAGGCTGTTTGTGAAAATGTCGATTACGTTTTACATCAGGCCGCTCTGGGAAGCGTACCTCGTTCCTTGCAGGATCCTATCACGACAAATAGCGCTAACATTGATGGTTTTTTAAATATGTTGACGGCGGCGAGAGATGCACATGTATCTGGTTTCACCTATGCCGCAAGCAGTAGTACTTATGGTGACCATCCCGATTTACCTAAAATTGAGGAACGGATCGGCCGGCCATTAAGCCCGTATGCGGTTACAAAATACGTCAATGAATTGTACGCCGAGGTGTTTGCTCGCAGCTATGATTTTAACGCTATTGGCCTGCGCTACTTTAATGTATTTGGCCGCCGCCAAAACCCTAACGGAGCATACTCTGCAGTCATTCCTCGCTGGATACTATCGCTTCTTAAAGATGAACCAATTTATATCAATGGCGATGGTTCAACAAGCCGGGATTTTTGCTATATAGAAAATGTGGTTCAGGCAAATTTATTATCAGCAACGACTAATGATTTAGCCTCAAAAAATAAAGTCTATAATGTGGCTGTTGGAGACAGAACTTCGCTAAATGAGCTTTATTATCTCATCCGCGATGGGTTGAATTTATGGCGGGACGAACAAATTAGTGCTGAACCAATTTATAAAGATTTTCGTGACGGTGACGTTAAGCATAGTCAGGCAGATATTACCAGAATAAAAACATTTCTTTCATATGAGCCTGAGTTTGATATCAAAGAAGGACTTAAGCAGACTCTAAAATGGTATATCGATAAACAGACTGCTTTGTATTCCTGAGTATAACTACTCACTTTCTTTTCACGTGGATGAATTTAATGAAATCGTCAGAGATGTTTACGCTTACCGCCATTGGTAGTTGCCGTATCGCGAGTCCGGTAAAAAGAGCTCAGCCTTATTTTAATTTTAAGGCTAATTTTAAGAAAATATATGGATTTACGCATACGAGCAGCGAGGCATTACAGCAGGTTCGTTTTATTTTGGGATTGATAGATATTCCTGAAAAGGTCCGGCCTTTTATTTTTAGAACTGCTGTAAATTATTCAAAAAACGACGTTCATAGTCGTTCTGATTTCTATATCGTTGAGATTTCAAGTCAGAAGAAGATTATGGCCTATGGGTTGTGCTTACAACAAAATTATATAACTCGTCATTTTTATGAGTTTTTTAGCCAAACAGAGCGGGCGCGTGTGTACTGGTCGCTTGCCACGCAAGGGAATCAACACAAACTGCTGGCCTATCTCAAAGACGATCCCTGTTTTGCCGGAATGTCGGAAGACGATCGTGCCTTATTAAGCAATATTAATGTTGAGCAGATGGATGAGCATGCTATCGAACAGGATATGATGGAAATCATTCAGCTTCTTGGTCGCGATCGCGTTATGTTTATGACCCATGTTGATGCTGTGACTCGTGCTGGAACCGTCATTCAGTCCCGCAGTCGGTTGATTAAAAATGTCGAGACCATCGCCGCAAGGATGGATATTCCCTGCGTTAACCCGACAAATTTGATGGAAAAGTGGGGGCAGAAACGAGCCCTGGAAAAAAATGGCGACGATCTTACTCATTATACCGACATGTTTGGTGATGCGATCGTTGCGGCTATTTTTAAGGGAGTGATCAACAATACTAAGCATCATCTTGATGAGAGGCGGCAAGAGAAACAGGACCAAATACGTGAGATTACATTATCGATCACTAAGCTGCTTGCCGATGGCGACATTATTGCTGCATCACAGCAACTTTTTGCCGCATTAAGAAATCAGCAGCAAGAGCCCGTTCTGATCCAACTTCGGTCCGTAATCTTCAGCCGTTTAGGTTATTATGAACAGGCTTATCAGGATATTAGTGATGTTGAGAAAATTATCGGTACGACGGACAGTACATTACGTTGTCGGCTGAGGTCTCTGCATGGATTAGCGCGTTGGCGGGAAGCCTTATCGACGGCCGAGATGATGCTTTCCAATGAAATTGAAGATGAAGAAGTCCTTACCGTTGCCGCCGGCTCAGCCGATGCTTTACAGCTGTTTGATAAGTCATATCAATACTGGAAAAGTGTACTGTTATTGAATCCTGAAACCCAAAGCGGATGGGTTAATTTCCTGAGCAGCACGCAATATTTCAATGATGGCAACGCATTCTCCGAAGCTTTCCATGCCGGCATTCAATCGCAGCGCCTAAATGATGCGTTTATGGAAACAGCGTTATCTTTGGCAATCAAATTCAGTGATGAATTGATTTTCAAGCATGCGCTTGAGCAGTTACTCCGCCATGAGTCAGAATTTGCGCTGACGGTATTGTCGACGATTCATGATACCGGTCTCGTCATCCACGCAGCTTTCTGCATCAAGAATATGAGCTATCATCAGGCGCTTAGCACCTCGTATAAAGATAAACTCCACGACGTTTTTGTGGCATGGAACAATACCGCGCTGTCGCTACATTCGGTTGATGATTTTGTCTCACTGAGTACTTCGCTGGTGTACACCTTCTCTGCATTTATGGTTTATCCCCATGCACGTATTTCTCGCTTTAATAATGAAGTTAAAACGGCATGGCGCGAGAAATTAAGAGAAATGTATGAGCGTGAGGATTATGAAAATATCCTGGTAGGGGCGAAAATTGTGTGGCCACTTCTGGAGTTCGATCCTGTTAGCACAGTATATTGTGCAAGAACGCTGGTGAATCTTGGTGCCTGGAAAGACGCGTGCACGTTGGCCCACATGACCTTGATTCGTAACTCGAACATTACCAGCCTGCAGTCGATTATGTTACGCAGCATACGTCATATTAACGACATTCCGTTCCTCATTGATTTGATTGCTAACGTCATGAGCATTTCTCCATCATTCCAGAATGCCTCGATGAACGAGCTGTTTGAGAAAGAGTGTCGCAATGTTGCAACCAGAGCCCTTAAATATGTACGCCAGAAGAAAACTGAAGGGCGTCTGGATGAAGCATTGTCTGTATTGATTAGCCTGAAACGAATTGATCCTGATGTTTCTCGCCTGATGCGTGAATATAAGCAAATTATCAGATTATTTAATGAGTCACTGAAGGATGGCGGCAGCACTATCGCGTCTTATGAACATCTGGATTATGCGAAAAAATTACTCGTTTTTGATAGCGAAAATGCCTATGCCTTGAAATATGCCGCATTAAATGCAATGCATTTACGCGACTACACCCAGGCTTTGCAGTATTGGCAGCGACTGGAGAAAGTCAATGGGCCAACGGAGCCGGTGACAAGGCAGATCTCGACCTGCATAACCGCATTACAAAAAAATACATCAGGGAAGTCGTAATGATTACGGAGGAAGAAAAGTTAGCTGCGCTAGGGAAAACGCTTTTAACATTGAAACAAGAGAGGAAGCTTGCGCAAGCTATTGCGTTAATTGACAGTGAATTACCGGCTGAGGCTTTAACTTCATTAGCGATGCTAAAAAAAGCAGAATTTCTTCATGATTTCAATGAAACGGCGCGTGCATACGCGCTCTACGAAACGCTGATTGCACAAAACAATGATGAAGCACGTTATGAGTATGCGCGGCGTTTATATAATACGGGGCTAGCCAAAGATGCGCAGCTAATTCTTAAAAAGGTTAGCACCGGTGTGCAGAAAAAATATAACAATTATTTAGGCAAAATAAATAAGATCTGCGATTTGCTTGAACGCCTTGAAGGGGAAGCGATCCCTGTGGGGACCAACACCCGTATTATTGCAATGAAGCATGCCATCTTGTTTTATCGAAATCGTCAGCCGCGGCAGCTTCCCGTCGGATCTTTTGGTCGCCTTGCGCTCTGTACAGGCTCGCTAGGTAGCGGCGGTGCAGAGCGTCAGATTTCTAGGCTGGCTATCGAGATCGCCAGAAAATATCGGCAACAGGGGAAAATTGGCGGCCTGAAAGTAGAAGAGCCGGTAGAACTCATTATTCGCTCCCTGGCACCGGAACTCAGGCAAGACTTTTTCCTGAAAGAAGTGCTGGAAGAACAGGTCGAGGTGCTTGAAATCGCGAAGATTACCGGAAACTTCTTTGACGATGCGACAATAGAATCTCCGGAGTTGCGCTTATTGCTCTCTCATCTGCCGCCGGTGTGTAACTATGGTATCAAGCATCTGGTCCCCCACTTATGCGAGCGCAAGCCGGATTATCTCTCCGTTTGGCAGGATGGCGCTTGTCTGATGATTGCGCTTGCAGCGCTGATTGCTGGCGTGCCCAGAATTCAACTGGGATTACGTGGCTTACCGCCGGTGGTGAGAAAGCGTCTGTTCAAGCCGGAATATGAGCCTCTTTACCAGGCGCTGGCGGCCGTGCCTGGCGTTGATTTTATGAGTAACAACCATTGTGTGACCCGCCATTATGCCGACTGGCTAAAGTTGGAGGCGAAGCACTTCCAGGTTGTATATAACGGCGTCTTACCGCCATCTACCGAACCTTCTTCTGAGGTGCCACATAAAATCTGGCAGCAGTTTACGCAAAAAACCCAGGATGCGGACACGACTATTGGTGGCGTTTTCCGCTTTGTAGGCGATAAGAACCCTTTTGCATGGATTGATTTTGCAGCACGCTATTTACAGCACCACCCCGCCACACGCTTTGTGCTGGTAGGTGATGGTGATTTGCGCGCTGAAGCGCAGAAACGCGCCGAACAGTTGGGGATTCTGGAGAGAATACTATTCGTTGGCGTCTCGCGTGACGTGGGGTATTGGCTGCAAAAAATGGACGTATTCATTTTGTTTTCGCGTTATGAAGGGCTACCCAATGTGCTCATTGAAGCACAAATGGTCGGGGTGCCGGTGATTTCAACCCCTGCAGGTGGATCGGCAGAATGCTTTATTGAGGGTGTTTCGGGTTTCATTCTTGATGATGCACAGACGGTCAATCTTGACCAGGCTTGCCGCTATGCAGAACAGTTGGTCAATTTATGGCGCAGCAGAACCGGTATTTGCCAACAGACGCAGTCATTTTTACAAGAACGCTTCACCGTTGAACATATGGTGGGAACGTTTGTACAAACCATTGCCTCTCAGCCTCGTTAATTAATGGGCAGCATTTTTTCAGCTATTTCATTTATAAAATAAGTTATGAAAAAAATTATTATATTATTAACGACGTTTTTTCTGCTTTCGGGATGCACTATTCCCAGGGCGGTATTTAAATCCAGCCTGATAAATCAGGACGATCCTCATTATCATCTGGTTGAAGTCACACCGACATTAAAACTGAGTGATGCCGATACTGTGCCGAAAACTATTGTCGATCCGGTCTTTGCCGAAAATAACTGGCACTGGACATCTTTGGCTAAAGGCGATGTGCTGCATATCACTATTTTATCCTCGGGCGGGGCGGGGTATTTATCCAATAACGCGAGCGGCGACCGGGCGGATTTTGAAAATATTCTTGTGACTGACGGTAATATCGTTCAGGTGCCTTATGCCGGGATCATTCCGGTTACCGGGCTGGATGTGACACAACTGGCTGAAGAGATCAGAAAGCGACTTTCGCGCGTTGTCCTGAATCCTCAGGTGCTGGTGACGCTTACCGCCCGCACCGGAGCCATGGTGACGGTCGAGGGCAGCGGGAAAACAGGTCGCTACCCTCTCGAACAGAGTATGAATCGTCTTAGTCATTTTTTGGCAACGGCGGCGGCAGTAGAAAATACCAGCGCAGATATGATGGAAGTTCACGTGACGCGCCAGCAGCATTATTTCAATGCGCGACTGTCAGATATTTATCAGTATCCCGGGTTGGATATTGTCTTACAGCCGGATGACCGTATCACTCTGCGTCAAGTGACCGAGTATGTTAATGTGCTCGGCGCGGCGGGTGTTCAGGGGAAACATGCTCTGGTTCAGCGTCATTCCAGCGTAGTGGATGCTTTGGCGCTGGCGAAAGGATTAAACGACAATCTTGCCGATCCGCAGGCGGTTTTTCTGTACAAGCATGACGAAGCGGAACAGGCGAAACAGCAGATGCGTAAGCTGAATATCTATCATGTCGATATGAGCCAACCTGACTCGGTGTTTTTAGCACAGGCCATGCGGGTGGAAGACGGCGATGTTATCTATATCTCGAACGCCTCTTTGACTGATTTCGCTAAGGTGAAAGCCGCATTCGATAGCTTTTTGATCCGCGGCTCTAATTCTTTCTAACGTCGCCATATGAATATTTTGAAAAATAATACTTATTATTTTATGAAACTCATTACCGTCTGTGAGTTAATCATTTTGTTAATGTCACGCGATATCAAAACACGCTATAACGGTAATTTGCTAAACTATATGATGGTGCTGGCCGTACCACTGGTATGGATAACCATTACCGTTATTTCTTTTCAATATTTAAATCGCACCGTACCAATATTTACTGACGATATCAGCTTTGTTATTGCAGGTATATTACCGTATCTGTTATTTCGTTATACCATTACCGCAACCATGCGTACCCGTTCATTCTCCACATCGTTGGCGGTTGTCTCGCAGGTTAAGAAAAGACATGTGATTTTTGCTCTTGCCGCAGTCGAATTTGTTAATGCGGTTATCATTTATATTATTGTTTCATTAATTAACTTTCTTATCTTCTCCCGCTGGGAAGCCCAGAAACCGATCCTGATTTTTGAAGGGATGGTTATCGCATGGCTTCTGGGGTTATCGTTTGGTTACTTTTGTGACGCACTGTCTGAACGGTTTCCGCTGGTCTACAAAGCCGTTCCTGTGGTGCTAAGACCGATGTTTTTGATTTCAGCTGTCTTTTATACGGCGAATGAATTGCCCTATTCATTATTGAGCATATTCAGCTGGAACCCTCTACTTCATGCTAATGAGATAGTCAGAGAAGGAATGTTTGAGGGATATAACTCCTTGTACCTTGAACCTCTTTACCCTCTGGCATTTTCCGCAACGTTATTCCTCGCGGGCATCATTTTTCACCTGATTTGTGACACTGAAAATCACTGACTTTGGCTTCAGGAGAGACGCGTTCGTGTTCGGTTTATTAGGTTGTACACGCTATTTTGAGTCTGATAAGGGCCCGCGGGTGGTCCTTGATAAAACAGATTTTGTCATGGATTACCATGAGCATATCGGTATTCTGGCGGCCCCTGGTTCAGGCAAAACGACGCTAACCCGATTGCTGTGCGGTATAGATGCTCCTGATGAAGGGGATTTTATTGGGCTACGGGGTGATGCGCTCCCACTGGGGGCAAATGCTTTTGTTCTGCCGGGGTTAACCGGCGAAGAGAATGCGCGCATGATGGCCAGTCTTTATGGCCTGGATGGCGATGAGTTTTCACATTTCTGCTATCAATTGACCCAGCTTGAACAGCGCTATACCGACAGGGTGAGTGAATATTCTGTCACGATGAAAGCGCATCTGGCATTTGCCATTAATTTACTGCTTCCCTGTCGCCTTTATATTGCCGATGACAAGTTGTACACCGGGGATAATACCTCACAGTTGCGTATGCAGGCGGCGCTAGCTTATGAGCTGCAACAGAAAGGGTTGATTGTGCTAACGCGCAACCCTCGGCTTATTAAAGAACACTGTCATGCGTTTGGCGTACTGCTGCATGGGAAAATTACGATGTGTGAAGATTTAGCACAGGCATCTGCGCTTTTTGAACAATATCAGTCAAATCAGGCGATGCTTCAAACTGATAATTATTCCTTTGATATATAAATAGAAAATATACGGATAGAGAGTGGAAAATTCAGAACGTATTAAAAAATGGAAAGAGGAAAGGGCGAAGGTAGCAGAAGAAAGCCGAGCCTTGCGACTGAAACAAAAAGAGGATGAACGCGCCCTTCGCCAGACAGAAAAAACGGCCGATGCGAAAAGTCAACATCGCCCAGACGCCGGTTGGTCCGCGACGGATGCTGATTCCGTCCGTAGAGCGTCATTGGTTATTAAAGAGCGACGTGTTCAGCAAGCCAAACAATCGCTACGTCGGCTCTTTCTTTATATTGCTTTGCCGCTGCTGGTTATTATGCTTATGTCGTGGCTATTAACTTCGCGTTTTTATAGCGCGGATGCCACCTTTATTGTGCAAACTGATGCCAGCCAGGATAATTTTTCTGGAACAGCTTTCTTTGGTGCAGGCAATGAGATGTCGGAGGGCTTTCAGGTTCGCGAGTTTATACTTTCGAAAGAAATGATGGAGCGGATGGAAAAAGATCTCGGTTTTTTATCTTATTTCGCGCAAGACGATATTGCATTATTTTCCCGCTACCATGCACCGCTGGGTATTAATGATGATCCTTATCGTTACTATTTATCGAAAGTCTCGGTTGCTGTCGATATTCAACAGGGCATGCTGCGTTTAAACGTCAAGGCGCGGAGTGCGAAACAGGCTGAGTTTTTTGCCCAGCGCATTCTGGCTTTTGCTGAACAGCACGTTAATACCGTTTCAGCGCGGATGCAGCAGGAACGAATTTTATGGCTGGAAAACGATGTTAAATCGGCCCAGGAAAATCTGGGGGCAGCTCGGCTTGAATTGCTAAAAATACAGCATATACAAAAAGATATTGAACCGCAGGAAACCGTGACCGCGATTTATCAATTAATTGCTGGCTTTGAAACGCAGTTGGCGGAGGCGAAAGCGGAATACGCGCAATTAATGGCTAATGGTTTGGATCAGAACCCCCTTATTCCTCGCCTGTCGGCCAAAATCAAGGTCCTGGAAAAGCAGATCGGCGAACAACGTAACCGCCTGTCAAATAAGTTAGGGTCGCAAGGCTCTTCAGAAAGCCTGTCCCTGTTTGAAGATCTTCGCCTGCAGAGTGAGATCGCCAAAACACGCTGGGAATCTGCCTTACAGACCTTACAGCAAGGGAAGCTTCAAGCGTTACGTGAGAGACGGTATTTGCTGATCATTTCTCAACCGATGGTGGTGTCTGACACCACTCGCTATGCCGATGGAACAAAGTGGTTACTGTTCTTCGTGTTGCTGGGCATCGCGTACCTGGTGACTTCTCTCCTGATAACTATCAGGCGGATGCGTGAATAAGGCGGAGTAAGGAAATACGATGAGCTTGCACTCTACATGTAAAAAAAAATCGCCAACCACCCTGCTCAAACAAGAGGATTGGGAGGGGCTATGTCACTATTTCGGGCAGCATCCCGAAAAAGTGCGAGATAGTGCTGGAAATGAGCAAAACATTATTCTCTTCGCTATCGCGTGTTTGCGTAAAGATGAAACAGATGCCGCGCTGACTTTGTTGTCCGACCGTGTGCTGACAGCAAAGAATAGCCGTGATTTATTGCGACGCTGGGTTATTTCGCCGCTGGCATCACATCATCGGGACGCTGTACTACAGGTGGTTAACAAACTGCTGGCGGTGAATGTGTGCCAGCCGGAGGATGTCCTGCTGGTCGCAAGCGTGCTGCTTAAGAGTAAACAATATGCGACTGTTGCTGACTTAGCCGAGCGGGCATGGCTCGCTTTTTCGGGCAATAGCAAAATTTTTGCCCTCCATCTGCGCAGCCTGACGCTTGTGGATAAAGAGTTACAGGCAATCTCGTTGGCCAGAACACAGGCGCAGGAAGTTCCCCCGCGGGGAGATATGATTGAGACCTGCCTCCGTTTCTTAAATAAAAGCCGCCTACCAGAAGATCATGACCTGGCCCGCGCATTGCTCCCTTTCTTCGCGTTAGAAAAGCAGGAGTCGGCGGGGCTGGCGGTTGATACGCTGTGCGCTGTCGGTAAATATCAGGAAGCCATTCAGATTGGGGAGTCCGCATTAGCCCGTGGGTTGGATGGTGCAGCGCTGCGTCGTAGCCTGGGGCTTGCCCACTATCAATCTGGTCGCAGCCGGGAAGCGAAGCTTCAGGCCGCTGAGCATTGGCGTCATGCCCATGCCTTAATCAGAACGGGTCAGAATGAGAAAGCCATTCCGTTACTGCAGCAGTCGCTCGCGACTCATCCTGATCTTCCTTATGTCAGAGCCATGTATGCCCGAGCACTGCGCCAGGTTGGGCAATACGCTGCTGCCAGCGATGAGTTTGTACAACTGGCAAGGGAAAAAGGGGTGACCAGTAAATGGAACCGTTATGCCGCGGCGGCGTTGTTACAGGCGGGGAAAACAAGCGAAGCGGAAAGCATCTTTGAGCACTATATTCAGGCCAGAGCAAGCCATCTGCCTCAGTCATTCGAAGAGGGGCTGCTGGCGCTTGATGGGCAAATATCTGCCGTTAATCTACCGCCTGAGCGCCTTGACTGGGCATGGGAAGTTGCCGGCAGACAGTCCGGTATCGAGCGCGATGAATGGGAACGCCGGGCGAAGTGGGGGTATCTTGCCGATAATTATCTCCTCGACTGGCTTGAATGCCGTGGAGAGCAGGCCGACGAACCGATGTATCGGTTGGCCGATATATCGCATGTCGAGCAGTTTTTCCAACGGCTGCAGCTCGATAAGCGTGGTTGCATTGTTGTATCGGCTCATATGGGCGCAATGTATGCCGGGCCGATGATCCTCTCCTTGCTGGAAATGAACAGCAAATGGGTGGCTTCCACGCCTGGCGTGCTCAAAGGGGGCTACGGCGAGCGGTTGATTTCGGTTAGTGACAAAAGCGAAGCGGACGTGGTCAGGGCCTGCATACAGGCCTTACATAGTGGGCAGTCGCTTGTTGTGGCGATCGACGGCGCGTTGAATTTGAGCGCGCCGACTATCGATTTTTTCGGCCAGCAGATTACCTACTCCACCTTTTGCTCTCGACTTGCCTGGAAAATGCACTTACCCACCGTATTTGGTGTTCCGGTGTGGCGAGACGGGCGCATCCATTTTGTTTTGGAGAAAATGGTCGATCCGCAGAGGTTCGAAAGCCAGTCTTCTTTTATTGAGCGCTGGAAAGACAATTACCTGAAATGTGTAACTCAAATCCTGAATAGCGGGCCGGAAAACCTGAGACTGTCGGGGGGGATTTGGCGAAATATCACGCGCAGGGATGAATCATCTTCGGGCTGAAAAGACGTTTGCCCCGCGATGCCTTTGGCGCACCAGGCGGGGCCGCCCGCTAAGTAAAACTGAGTTATTCGATTTAGAAAGCATCCGTTCATTAACGTTCGGGTGCTTTTTTCGTTCTAACGAGTTGAAAAACGGAGAATTATTTAATAACTATGTTATACCTGATTGTGGTTCTGTTTGTCTGAGGGTTACCAGAAAACAGTATCCTGAAGTCATCCCTTGGCAATGTTAAATAGCGGCATCGAAATCCGCTGGTAGCGTACTGTTTCCTGTGCCCAGGCTGCGTTGCATTAATACCGTATCAAGCCAGAGCCCATGCTTGAATCCAATGTTCGTCAGCGTGCCTATTTTCGTAAATCCGGCCTGCTGATGGACTTTCAGCGATCCCTGATTATTGCTGTCGCCGACGATCGCGATCAACTGCCGATAACCCTGCGTTTCAGCCCACTCAATTACATGGCGAAGCAATGCTTTTCCCACCCCCTGACGCTGTGCCGTCGGGTCAATATAAATCGAATCTTCGAGGGTATAGCGATAGGCATAACGCTCGCGGTAGCGGGTGAGATAGCAATACCCGATGACCTTATCTTCTTGCAATGCGACAACCCACGGCAGTCCCAGACTGCGGATTTTTTCCAGACGACCCTGCATCTCGCGGGTATCCGGCGGGTCAGTTTCAAAGCTGCCGGTACCGTGAATAACATGATGGGCGTAGATATCGCGTATGGCGGGGATGTGTTTTTTTTCAGCGTTAACGATTTTCATTGACCAGCTCCCATTGGCATCTTTGTCCAAATTACCTCAAAGGCTGGAGAGAAGGTAAGTGCAAAAAATTATGCGTCTATACCCGTCATTCTTTAAGCTAGATGTGCGTTGGCTACGCTAGCTCACTTCAGTCACATAGTTCGCTATGCTCCTGGGGATTTACTCACTTGCCGCCTTCATGTAACTCGAATTATTGAGGGTATATAAATTATTTTCAATGCAAATAAGCTTTCAAATTGTAAGGGTAAAGTGAGTGGGGTTGATACTGTCAATAATACGCAAGAGTGGTAAATACTTTAGCGAGTCGAGCAATGCACAATTCTTCGCGCACGTATTATGGCGGATACCAAAATACCAATTTTGGTAGATTTCAATGATAGGTTCAAGAAGTCATTTGATTTTATTGAGTTTTTACTGTACTTAGTTCTGCTTATGACTGTACCTTTAATTTCATTTTATCGACCCTGTTCGAAACTTAAAATTAGGTTATATTATTTACATTGTGAGCTTTGTTGTTATCAGGGGCATTATTATCAGAACTTTCTCTATCCGCACACAATAGTTACCATGCAAACAGTTGCGCGGTGTAGCTATGCTAACCAGCAATAGTTATCATCGTCACAAGGTTTCGTCATGCAAACTTAATCTAAATCCAGAATTCAATCCCAAGAGTATTAGGATTATTTAGTCTAAAATACTTTTTTGTCTAAGAGTTTTCGTATCGCATAGCCACGAACTACGCTGAGTGATAAAATTTTCGAGTTTACGCCTGCTTTCCCACGATTAGAGGGCGAGGCGCGGGTAGTCAATAAGACGAAAGAATTAATTGCTTCATAACCCTATTGCAAAATAAGCGGCAGTGCATCTTACATGGTCGGGTACCGTAAGTAACTGACTATAATATATTGAAAACGCTTATTTTTACTCTGATGTAAGTTATAAGGGCAGATATGTTAAGTATGCGTCGACATGCCAACTTCATTAAACGTTTTAAGTCTTTAAGCTGTTTATTTACGGCAAGCGTTCTTTTCCCTATGCAAATCTCTGCAGCGACATCAGATTATGACGCTTTGGTTATTGAAGCGCGGGGTGGTAATAGTGCACCGTTATTGCGTTATCTAGAGGATCAGGGAAAGCAAAGCGCGCTAACGCCAAATCAGGTTGCCGACTGGCTGCAAGTTTCCAGTTGGGTTGATAACAACGATAAAGCCACTATTGAAATCTGGCAGCGCTATCGTGGGCAGATGGATGTGCCTGCGCGCGGCAAAGTTGCCGCTGCACGTGCGTACCGTAACCAGAAAAACTGGAATGATTCATTGGCGGTATGGGAAAGCGTTTTACAGGAAGAGCCTGACAACGTTGACGTACGCACCGGCTGGATAATGACGTTGGCAGATGCTCGCTACAATCAGCAAGCCCTTACTGAAGCGAATAAATGGGCACAGGCACATCCGGGGGCTGACTCCGATGCGCTACTTGCCTACGTATATCATTCTCAGGGAAAAAACTGGGACGCGCTGTTGGTTGCCAGCCAGGCGGATGACGTTGATCCTGGCAACAAAAATGCAAAATCTACGCTGCTGTCTGCTCTGTCAGCAAACCGTGTTTCCGGGCCCGCCTTAAATATGGCGGAGGTAGTGCCTACGGCAGATCCTGTGAAGCGCCGCCTTGAGCTTGATGCGGCCGCCGAAATGGTACGTTCCTCCTATACGTCTGCACGTAATGAAGAAGAGCGGTTTATCGTGGCGGATAAAGCGCTGGCCCGTTATGACCAGTTGCTGGCTGCCTGGAAGGATGAGCCATCCGCGCAGAATGATGTCCGTCGGGCGAGAATTGACCGCATGGGCGCTTTGCTGGTTCGTAAGCGAACGTCTGAAGTGATTAAGGAATACGAATCGCTTTCTGCGAGCGGCGAAGTGCCAAACTACGCGAAACGCTGGGTAGCATCGGCATGGTTAAGCGAACGCCAGCCAGAAAAAACCGAAGCGATGCTGATGAGCATCTACTACCCGAATGGACCGATTCCCGTTACGCCGCTTGGTCCTGAGGATCAACAGGATCTGTTCTACGCGCATATCGATAATGAAAACTTTGATGCCGCTAAAAAACAGGCCGAAAACTTAATCAAAGAGAGTCCGTACCTGCGACGCATCTATGGTTCGCCAACGCCGCAGCCTAACGATAACTGGCTGCTCGGACAGTCGATGCTGACGCAATATTATATTGCTGCCAATGAACTACCTGAGGCTGAAAAGCTCGCAGAGCATCTGGCGCGAACAGGTTCAGGTAACCAGGGGCTGCGCATATCTTATGCCTCCGTTCTTGAAGTACGTGGCTTGCCGCATGCGGCGGAGAAAGAGCTGAAGCTGGCGGAAGTGATTGAGCCAAGTAACCTGGAACTGGAACGTCAGCAGGCTTATGTTGCGCTGGATCTCCAGGAATGGAGGCAGGCCGATGAACTGACGGATGACGTCATCGCCCGTAGCCCGGATGATGAAGCGACGCTGCGCCTCGCGCGTATTCGTGATGTCCACAAAATGTCGGAAGTGCGCATTAGCGGCACACAAGGGATCTCGTCCGATAGCCCGGTCAGCGGTAAGAATGACTTCAACATCAATACTGCCATTTACAGTCCGCCAATTAACGACAACTGGCGATTGTTTACTGGATTCAACTTTGCTACTGGCGAATTTGAGGAAGGTAAAGGCATCAGCCGCGATCTGGCGGCGGGGGCGGAATGGACTTCCCGCGACTACTGGGCAGAAATGGAAGTCTCTGGCCGAAATTATGGCGATGGTCAGAAAATTGGCGGTCGTCTTTCCGGCTGGCATGACTTCAATGACAACTGGCGCGTAGGCGGTTCGGCCGAGCGCTTGTCGCGTAATACGCCACTGCGCGCGCTGCGTAGCGGCGTGTATGCCAACGGCGGCGATATGTTTGTTCGCTGGTATCAAAACGAACGACGTGAATATCAACTGTCGTTTGCCGCATCACATTTCTCAGATGGTAACGATCGCATCGAATACGGACTCAGCGGAAAAGAGCGCATGTGGACAACGCCGCGCTTCACCCTGGACTTTACCCCGGGCATCGGCGGGAGCACCAACACCAAAGAGAATGTGCCGTATTACAACCCGAAGAGTGATTTTTCCGTGGTACCGGGTCTGAGCGCGGAGCAGGTTCTTTACCGCCATTATGACACCGTGTGGACGCAGCAAGGTCTGGCTGGCGTAGGTGGCTATTGGCAGCAAGGCCAGGACGCTGGTGCCATCGTTCAGGTGGGATACGGACAACGGCTCAAATGGAACAACGTCGTAGATGGCGGGGTGATGCTGATTTGGGATAAACGCCCCTACGACGGTAAACGTGAGCGGAATATCTCCCTCGCTTTCGATTTAAATGTCAGGTTTTAAGGATTGTTCATGCTGAAAAGATGCCTGTGGCTTAGCGCATTAATCGCTGGCTGGTTGATGATTACCGCGTGCAGTAGCGCGCACAATACAACGCCTCGCTATGTTCCTCCTGGGGAGAGAACACCGCTGACGGCGGATCATCAGTGGCCGAAAAATAGTTTCCTGGTAC
>OIEX01000464.1_pt1 | contig 15843 bp, 17 predicted proteins | sample 1581911 | NCBI WGS metagenome assembly OIEX01 (sample SAMN07977761, study PRJEB24534) | human gut metagenome | reverse complement strand
ATTTGTTATATATATTATACTTTATTTTTTCTAACTTGTACATAGTTTTTTGTTATTTTTTATAACTTTTTGATATAAAAAAAAGAACTTTTTTCAAGTTCTTTTAATAAATCTATTTATAATTTGTTCTTCATTTAAATTCTTAATTTCATTAAGTCCAAAAATTATTTCCTTTGTTTCGGGATATTTTGTGGTTGTTCTTCCATAACCACTTCTCCAACTATAATCTGTTAATTCAGGTGTGGTTTCTAACCACTTAAAACCAAACCTTCTGAGCATTGATGGGTGAGCGATCGGAAAACATATTTTTTGAAGATTTAATTTTTCTTTAAAATTCTTTAAGGTTACCGTTGCAAGAGTAACTTCATTTCCAGCTTCTGAGCATTTTAAAGCAATCTTTAAACTAACTCTAATATTATTTTTTTCGAGTGAATTTATAACGTTTAAAACTTTAATTCCATTATCTATAAATTCTTGTGCTTCTGTGAAAGCAGCGCCAACCGGACAATATACTAAATCGACGGTATTTATTTTTCTTGGAATTCTTTTTGCATAAATCATAGATTTTGGAAGATTCATCATTGCGTTTGGTACGTTTGGGATAAATCCAAAAACATTATTTTCAGGAACTATTTTTGAATTTTCTGTCGCATCAAATTTTATACCAGCTTTTATTTCATCTAAAATTTCAGTATAGCCGTTTGTAATTAAATCTTCCGCTTCTTCATAGGATTTAGTCCCGTACCAGTCGGGACTATCCTTTTTTTTCGAACTAAATTCATCTTTCATTACTTTATTATTTTCTCTTTCATTTAGAACTTTTAACATTTCTTGGATTGAGTTGAAGTTTTCTCTTATAACTTTCATTATTAATCTCCTTTTAAGTTAGAAATAATAACCTTTAAATTATTTATAATCTATTTCGCAACCTTGGTATTTAAATCCCTCGATTGCCTTAATTGCATTTTGTATATCTTTTATAAATTCTTTTGCTTCTTCTATTGTAATTGTTCCAGGTGTTCCGAAGTTTATTCCTAAATTTACTGTACAATCTAATACATCATTTGGATTTAATATTCTAGCAATTTGGATATTGTCATTAGTTACTTGTTTTTCAACTCTTATAATCTCTTTGTTCATTTCTCTACCATCAATAATTTTCATTTTTTATTTTCTCCTTTGTTTTATTTGTTATATATATTATACTTTATTTTTTCTAACTTGTACATAGTTTTTTGTTATTTTTTATAACTTTTTGATATATCATCCAGAACGCGTTCTATGGGCTTTTTATTTCTTATTAGTGCTATTCATCATCATTATTTCTTGTTAGATTGATATAAATTATAATATTTAGTCTTTCTTCTAAAGTTAGGCTCTCAATACTTAAAATCTTCTTTGCTTCTTCTATAAATTCTTGATTAACTGTAGGCATATTTTATTCCTCCTCAAACTTTTGTTTTTATTATAGCATCATTCGAACTTCTGTTCAAGATAATTTTAATAGATTCCGAATTCTTTTAAATCGATTCCTTTAACATGACGATTTATAACTGGTATTTTTAAATCATTTTGTCTTGGAATATTGTGAGCACTTAAACCTAAATCCTTAAGTCTGTTTTTACCATATTCTAAAGCTTTCTCTTTAGATACAAGTTTCCAATTTCCTCTAAATCCTTTAATATAATACATTTAAAAATCCTCCTTAATTATTTTAGGTAACTTAAAGTTACCTTATAGTTATATAATACCGTGTTTTAAGCGGTTTGTACACCTTTTTTTAAAAAAAATTATTAACCGGATTATTTTCCGGTTAATAATTTTTTTTCATATTCTTTTAAATCTTCTAAAATATAATATTGCAAATTTATAGAAAATCTTATTAAATCTTGAATTTTGATGTTATACTCATTTGTAATTTTGTTTATAATTTTCATATCTTCATCAGAAAAATTACTTCTTATAATTTCAATTTTACTTCCTTCATCTTGGACTTCTGCATATTTTAAATTATATTTATTAATTAAATAAATTCCACGTCTAATAACTTTTCCTTTATCCGATTCAAAAAATTCAACTAAATCGTCTAGTTGGTTTAATTGATTTTTTGAAACTTTTAAACTAACTCCTATGTTTTTCATTTTTTATACCTCCTTATGTTATTAATAATAACATGTTTTCTGTGATTTGTACATATAAATTATAACTTTTTATATTTATTTTTAGTTATTTTTATTTACTTTTATTTAATTTTATGTTATTATTTCTAATAAGAGGTGGTCCTATGAATACGAAAAAATACTTTGCTGATAGATTTAAATCACGACGATTACAATTAGGATTAAATCAGCGAGAATTATCAGAAAAATTAAATATACAACGTACAACTATAACAAATTATGAAAATGGTAACATTACTCCAACAGCTGAAAAATTACCAGAAATAGCAAATATTTTAAATACTAGCGTTGATTATTTGTTAGGTCGAAGTGATTATATTAATAAAGCCGATATGGCCACGCAAATTAGAAGAGCCACAAAAGATGGAATTCATGATATTGAAATTTTAATTGGCGATTTAAAAGAGCAAATTGCTTTAGATAACAAATTAACTTATAAAGATGAATTGGTATCAGATAAAAATAAAGATTTAATTATCGATCAATTGGATTTAATAATAAAAATAATATCTCTTTAATTAGAGATTTTATTTTTTAATCTTGATGTTATTATTCATAACTAAGAGGTGAGTTTAAATAAATATTTATAAAAGGGGAAAAACTTGGTCCTTTGTAGTAGAAGGTCCTAGAAATAACGGCGAAAGAAATAGAATAACTAAAGGCGGATTTAAAACTAAAAAAGAATGTGAGAAGGAAGCCATAGCTTTAGAGCATAAATTAAATCTCTCCAATACCAGTTATAGAGACAATAAAATTTATTATGTAGACTTGGTTAATATGTTTTTGGAATATCATAAAAACAATGTTAGAGAAACAACATTTCGAGCTTCTAAATATCAACTTTCAACTTCAATGGATTATTTTAAAGATTATTTAATTAAAGACATAAAAATTTTAGATTTACAAAACTTTATAAATTCTTTGGATTTAAAACCATCAACTTTGAAATTAGTTTTTAATAAAATAAAGCAGGTTTTTAACTTTGGAAATGATATTGCAGAAGTTATTAATTATAAACCAAAATTTAATAAAGTTATTTTACCTAAAACAACAACCAAAGTAAGAACTGATATTTTAACAGAAGATGAGATTAGTTCTATTTTAAATGATTATAAAGAGACTATTTATTATTATATTTTTAAATTTGCATTATTAACTGGCATGCGTAAAGGCGAAATATTAGCTTTGACTTGGGATAAAATAGATTTTGAAAAAAATGTTATAATTGTTAACAAAAATTTAAATGGACTTAATAAATTAACACTTCCAAAAAATAACTCCTCAATTAGAGAAGTTCCAATGAGTAATTTATTAAAAGATTTATTATTAGAGCTAAAGAAATTTATTAAAGTTAAAATCAACTATTCTTTAGAAGATGATAAAATTATTATTTCAAATAATAATGAACTAGATTTTTTATTTAGAAATAAATATGGCGCATTTATAAAAACCAGCAATATTGATACGTTATTTAAAAGACATTATAAAAGTAAATATCATTTTCATCAATTTAGACATTATTTCGCTACAAAATTAATTAACACTGGTATTCCAGTCGCAGAAGTTGCTAAAATTTTAGGTCACGCTCAAATAGCAACGACTTTAAAAATGTATGTAGGAACAAGTAAAAGTGAAAATTTAACAAACAAATTGGACATGATATTTGGACAACAAATGGACAACAAATAAAAAAATAAAGCCTGTAAGCATCTTGTTTACAGGCTTTTAAAATTTCTGACTAATTTATAACATAAATTTGGGCAAAAAAAATAGAAACCACTAAGGGTTTCTATTTAAAATAATTAATTAAAATGCTTAAGATTTCTTAATTCTTCACCATTTCTATTATTATAGTAACTATTATTATTCAAGAAATATTTATAGTCTTCAAAATCGCTTTTTCTTGTAGTTCTATTAGCATAATTTAAATATTCTCTAGGATTTCCAAGAATTCTATTATTTGAATCAGAAATTATTTCTCCATCTTTATTCAAATATCCATCAAAGGATAAAACATCATATAAATCTAGATTTTGACTTGTTTGGAAATAAAGAGTTTTTCCAGGTTTTAATCTTTCATTATCAGATTGGATAACTCTAAGTCCTATTTTATAAACATTATAATTGTATCCAACATTTTCTTTACTTACAACTTGGAACATACCACTAAATTCTAAATTAGAATCAATTATAGTAATAGTTTCAACGTCTTGATATTTGTTAAATGACAAGATTACATTTTTGCCCCTTAAATAGCTTTCAGTAACTTGACTTTGTCTAAGTCCATCATAAGTTTTTATTTCAAAACCATTGGCAAGATAATACTTATTGCGATATCCATCTTTATTTAGGATTTCAATATAGCGATTCCTATCTGAAAAAGATGATTCATTTCCACTGTAAGCAACAACTTCTCCAGACACATCTCCATTTTTATTATAGTTAGATGCAAGACCCATTACAACTTTATAGTTAACATAAATATTTACATTGTCATTTAAAGTAATTCTATCTAAATCCTTAGTTTCACTTGTAATATAAAATTCATAATCTTTATTGTCTTTAAGTCTAATCTTTAAATAAGCTTTATCCTTATTTGAAGTGTCAAGAGAAATAACTTTACCACTTATTTGAGCTTCTTTAGGGAATACTGTCATTTCTGTTATTTTGCTGTCAGAATTTGTCTTGAATTCAACTAAATCATCAACATTTACATCTGCAAGTTTTAAATCTTTGCCATAAGCCTTGATTTTAACATTTGAATCAAGAGGGAAAGTCTTTGTATCAGATGTTGAAATTTTTGAAGTTGTTCTAAAGTTTAAAGAATCTGTTTTATCTCTATATCTAAGAGTAATTTCATTAGTTCCTTTAGAATTTACATATCCAACCATGTCAAGCATTGCATTTGTAACATTAATTGTCTTTGCAGTACCTTCTCTGTCATTAGAATTGCTCTTAACATATTCTATTTCTACTTCTTGACCTGCTTTTATATCTTCCAATTTAATATCTTTGTCTTTTATTTTATATTTTGTATTGTTATTAATATCAAAAGAATATTTTTGATTATTTGCTTCGATTATAATTACATTTACATTGTTTAACTTAGAAGAAAGAATTACAGTACCTTTTTTCTTTTCAGTTTTAGCATTTAAATTGTTCTTTTCAACATAGTCAAAAGATGCCTTAGTAATTATTGCAGTTTCAGCACGAGTAATGGCTCTCTCACTTTTAAAGTAACCATCAGATCCAGTTGATGTAAAAATACCTGCATCTACAAGAGAAGCTAAATAACCCTTTAAAGTATCACTCATTTTATTTTGATCTTTGTGTTTTAGTAAACTTGTGTTGCCATTTGCCTTTAAATTAAGAGCTCTTGCAAAGAAAATTGCAATATCTCCTCTGCTTGGATATTCTCTTGAAGAAGTCTTGAAAAATCCTTTTTCAGAAGCTTTCTTTAATGCAGCTTCATCTAAATAATTTCTATCAAGTGCTAAACAAACTGCATCTTCTGCCCATGAGTTAACACCATTTTCCTTTGCCATCTTAGAATATTTATCACGTGCAGCTTTTAATTCATCAGCACTTGGATTTAAAACTTGTTTTATTAATTGTAAAAGTTCTTCAAGAGATACTGAATTTCCTGGTTTAAATTCTCCATCAGGATGCCCACTAATTACATTCTTATCACTTAATACATCGATTGCATTGTAAGCCCAAGAGTATTTATTGTTCTTTTTAACATCTTTAAACTCTTTAGCAAAAGTTGCGCTTGGTGCAAGCATAATTGTAGCAAGGCCAAGAGCAGCTACTCTTCTTAAATTTTTAGATTTCATTATAAAACCTCCATTTTTATGAGCTTCTTTATAGCTTCTTTATCCTATTATAACATATATTATACCCATATAATTTTAGAAATATTAAAATTATATTAAATTACTTATTAAAAGTTGCAAATAAATCAATAATCTGCTTAAAAAACCTAATATTTGGTATAATTAATTTAAGCGTTACATATTATTGTAAGAAAATTTTAATATAAAGGAGTGATATTATGCGTTACCTTCCAGTAAGTGTTGACACTTATGAAAAGAAGATTTTAATTTTAGGTGGCGGCTATCTTGCCCTTTCTGCACTTAAATCTGTAATTGACACAGAGGCAGAAATATATATGATTGCAGATAGTTTTACAAAAGATATAGAAAAAAAGTCTGAAGAATCTAATGGCAAAATAAAATTAAAGGAACATAAAGTTGAAAAAGATTTTAAATTTATGGGATTTGATTATGTACTTATAGCTACAGAAGAATTTGAACTAAATGAAGCTCTAGAAAAAAGAGCAAATTCAAGAAATATGATTTATCAAAGATTCGACATTTTCTCAAAATCCTTGATGTCAATTAATAAATCCATTGAACATGGACCACTAACATTTTCCTTAAATAGTTCGAGACTTAATCCAACTATTACAGATATTATTTTCGAAGACTTGAAAAAATTCTGTCAAAAATATAATTTAGAAAAATTAAATATATTAAATGAAATAAGATCAGAACTTGTTCGCAAAAATTCACAAAATATTGACGAAATTATTAGAAGATTATATGAAAGTGAAACAATAAATCTATCAACTTTCCTAGAAGAAATGCCTGAATATAAAATCGAAGATTTAGAATCTTCTGAGGATTTAATTAATCACATTGAAAAGGGTAGCGAAATTAATATAGAAAAAGAAAGCAGCTTAGAAGATGATCAAATCATCAAAAAGAATTTAGATGATGCAAGAGACTTATCAAGAGATAAGGATCTTAGTAATAAAGATTTAAACTTAGAAAGTTTTCATGATTTAGATAAATTTAAGAAATGAGGTAATTAAATGATCGGTTATGTAGGAAGTATGCCTGGAAAAGTTTTTAGTGAAAAAGAATTTACTCTAGTAAAAAAAGTTTTAGCTTCTGGTGAAACTATTGAAAAGCACAATCACCCTGGCTTTACTGTTCTTGTAACTATTGTAAAAGGTCAAATTAAGGTTATATTAAACGATGAAGAAGATAGAGAATTTGAACCAGGAAAAGTTTTAAAATTTGATGGTGAAAATTTCATAGCCATTGAAGCACTAAAACCAAGTGAATTTTTTGTTACTCTAATAAAAAAGGAAGATTAATTTGAAAATTAAAATAACAGATGGCGCACTTAAATATTTATCTGAAAAAAATGCAAGTGAAGTTACTGTTGATTATGTTACATCAAAACAGTGTTGTGGAAGTGGCATGCCATCTTCAGACACCTATATTTCTAGTCCAAGAAGAAGTGGAAGGCAATATGAAGTCTTTGAAAAAGAAGACCTTAAAATAAATATAGATAAGTCCCTTAAATTTAAAGACGATGTTTGTATTATAGATTTAGTTAATCTTATCTTTACTAAAAGCTTAGCTTCAAATTTTTTAGACTATGACAAATTAATTTAATTAAAATTAACTTTATAAAAACTGTTGAAATTTATGTGTCAACTTTTGCACAAAAATTCAACAGTTTTTTATTTTAAATATATTTATAAAGATATTTTTCTATAAATATGTTTTATAAATTTTTTATATATCCTAAACAAATTTTCTTTTTTTCTCCTAAACAATTGTATTTTTCGCTCAAATGTTCTAAAATATAAGTGAATAAACTTGTGTTTAAATATATATTTTTTTAGGAGCTGCTTTATGAGTATTATTGATTATTCTTTGGAGCCAAAATCTGATATTGCTTTTGTTGATATAAAATCTTTTTATGCCAGCGTGGAATGTGTAATGAGAAATCTTGATCCCCTAACTACTTCTCTTTGCGTCATGAGTAGGTCTGATAATTCCAATGGGTTAATCCTTGCTAGTTCTCCCACTTTTAAAAGAGTTTTTGGGAAAAACAATGTTGGACGTTCAAGAGACCTTCCCTTTGATGTTGAAACTAGAAAGTTTAGTTTTGAAAAGGCTAGAAGGCAAAATGTTGAGATTACAAAAAATTACATATCTTATATAGAAAAATGGGCAAAAAATACTTTTATCGTCCCTCCAAGGATGGCTCTTTACATTAAAGAAAATTTAAAAATTCAAAAAATTTTCCAAAATTATGCATCATATGAAGAAATCCTTCCCTACTCTATTGATGAAGGCTTTATCGATTTAACTAATAGCCTAAATTATTTCATACCCAAGAAAAATATTTCTCGCCGTGACAAGTTGGACTTAGTATCTTCTATGATTCAAAGAGAAATTTGGGAGTCCATGGGTCTTTATTCTACTGTTGGTATGAGCAATGCCAATCCCCTTCTTGCAAAGCTTGCCCTTGACAATGAGGCGAAAAAAACTAGGACCATGCGTGCCAATTGGTCTTACGAAGATGTTGAAAATAAAGTTTGGGGCATTAATAATCTCACAGATTTTTGGGGAATTGGAAATAGAATGAAAAAGAGGTTAAATGATTTATATATTTTTTCTATCAAGGACCTTGCTAATTATAATCCCGATATTTTAAAAAAAGAACTTGGAATAATTGGTCTTCAACTTTGGTTTCATGCAAATGGTGTGGATGAGTCCAAAGTAACCCTTCCCTACAAACCTAAGTCCAAGGGTCTCGGCAATTCTCAAGTTCTTCCTAGAGATTATGTAAGTCAATATGAAATTGAACTTATTTTATCAGAAATTGCCGAGCAGGTTGCCATTAGAATCAGAAGAATTAAAAAGAAGGCTTCTGTAATTTCTATTCATGTTGGTTTTTCTTACCTGGAAAATAAAAAATCTATAAATGCAAGGAGAACTATTTCTCCAAGTCAGTCCACTCGAGTTTTATGTGGCGAGGTTTTAAAACTCTTTCGTGAAAGATATAAGGGCGGCGCTGTGAGAAATCTTGGCGTTACTTATGATAATTTAGTTGACGAGTCTTCTACGATTTTTAATTTTTTTGAGGGCTATAGAAAAATTGAGCGTGAAGAAAATCTCGACAAGGCAATTGATTCTATTCGTGACAAGTTTGGCTTTACTTCTATTCAAAGGGCGACTTGTCTAATGGAAGGCTCTCGCGTTATTGAAAGAAGCACTTTAATTGGTGGTCACTGTGGTGGCATGGACGGTACTATTTAATTTGTGAGGTGTTATATGATTAATAGAAACTATTTACCCTTTAAATCTGCAAGAGCTTATGTTGACAGAGGCATGGCAAAGTGGATGGGATTTTTTATTTCTGAACACACTTCTGCCCTTTCTCACATGGGAGATGTTATTGATGTAAGAGAAGAGATGAGCCGAGATGAAATTCTTCTTGCCCTTAGTCAGCTCTATGTAAATGGTCTTAATGTCATGGTCTACACAAGGCTTATACCTGATCCTTTTGTTGGTAAAATAAATGATATTTTTCAGGACTCCTTTTATTTATGTGGTCATGACTCTCTTATTATTTCTTTTGAGGATATTATTAAGCTTGTTCTTTTGGAGGAATTATGAAAGATTTAGAAAAAAGTTGTATTCAGTTTGATTATTTTTCTAGCAATTATAAAAACTTTGAGGAAGATTTTTATAAGTTTGCAACTATAAATATTCCCCTTACTTTTTTAACTGATGATCTCTTGCTACACATGGTTTCAACTGGCCACAATTATTTTAGACTTAATGCAAAAAATTCAGTGGACGAGAAGGATCATTACTTTATTTTCAAAAAATTAAATAACAAAGATAATAAATATATCAGCCAATTTGAGTATCTTGGAAATCTATCTACTTTAGAATTTTTTAACTTGTATTTCAGTAAATAGATTTCAGCCTCTGGCTGATTTTTTTTGCAATCTTTTATTCTTCTTTTATTTTAATAAATTTTTATACTCATAAATATTATTTTCTATTCAATGAATTTTACATCTCTACATAAAAATATCTGCTAGAGTTTTTTTCCAGCAGATATTTATTTTTATAAAAAAATTTGGCTATATCCTTTGATATAGCCAAACTAAATATCCACACCGCTTTGGTATTATTGGTTAGCGGATTTTTCTTTAACTTCTCTAATTTTTGCCATAGATTCAATAATAGAATCTGCAAGAGCTTCCATGTCATTTTCGTTAGCTTTGTTAAGAGCAGAGTTAAGTGTAACTCTTTCAGGAAGAACGTCGAACATCTTAAGATTTTCGTCAATGTATTCTTCAATCTTATCGCCAACTGTACAAGCCCAAGTACCATTTTCAATGATACCAACTGTTCTGTTTTGAACATTAAGAGCTTCAAGATCCATTAAGAAGTTCTTCATTACAGGATAAATACCTAAGTTGTAAGTTACTGATGCAATTACAATGTGAGAGTATTTAAATGTGTCTGCAATTAGATAAGACATGTGAGTGTTACTTACATCGTGAACTACTACATTAGTCATTCCCTTGTCACAAAGTCTTGATGCAAGGGCTTGTGCAGCTCTTTCAGTATTTCCATACATTGATGCGTAAACAATCATTACGCCTTCTTCTTCTGGTTCGTATCTTGACCATTTGTCATATTTTCCAATGAACCAACCAAGATTATCTCTCCAAACTGGTCCGTGAAGTGGACAAATCATTTTAATGTCAACAGTTGATGCTTTTTTAAGAACATCTTGTACAAATGGTCCATATTTTCCTACGATATTAGTTAAATATCTTCTTGCACTGTCAAGATAATCTCTTTCAAAATTAACTTCATCAGCAAATAATTTTCCATCTAATGTTCCGAAAGTACCAAAGGCATCAGCAGCAAATAGTACTCCGTCAGTTGTATCAAAAGATACAAGAACTTCTGGCCAGTGAACCATTGGTGCTTCTAAGAATACAAATTCGTGTTTACCAAAGGAAATTGTGTCTCCTTCAGCAACTATCATTGATTGTTCTTCATTTACATGGAATCCATATTGACGCATGAATTCAAAGCCTTGTTCACTTGCAATAACCTTAACATCAGGATATCTTAAAGTGATTTCATCAATAGCAGCTGCATGGTCTGGTTCTAAGTGGTGGATTACAAGATAATCAAGATCTTCTCCATCAAGAACTTCAGAAACATTTTCTAAATAATCTTTTACAATTGACCAGTCAACTGTATCAAATAATACATTTTTTTCGTCTTTTAATAAATATGAATTATATGTTACTCCTTCAGGAATAGGAAATATATTTTCAAATAATTCTAGTCTATGATCATTGCCACCAACATAGTAAAGATCATCTGTAACTTTTCTAACAGTATACATTATATCCTCCTTTATTTTCTATCAGCAGGGAAATCAGCTTCAATAAAGTTTTGCTTTTCTTCTTGACATTCTGGACAAGTCCAGTCATCTGGTAATTTATCGAAATCTGTACCAGGATCAATTTCGCCTTCTGGATCTCCATAGTTTGGATCATATTCATATCCACAACCTGGACATACCATTACTTTATAGTTTGGAGCTAGTTTTCTAGGTTTAGATCTTCTAACTTTCTTCATTGGAGGTGCTGGTTCTTTTTCGCCAGTTCCAAGAGCTTCTGCAAGAAGTGGCATAATTTCGAACATATCTCCAACTATACCATAGTCACAGTTCTTGAAGATTGGAGCACCTGCATTTTTGTTGATTGCAACAATTGTTGATGCGTTTTTAATACCCTTTAAGTGTTGGCTTGCTCCAGAAATACCACATGCAATGTATAGGTTGCCGTTGAATTTTTGTCCAGACATACCAACATATCTTTCAAGTGGTACAAGTTTTAATGTTTCAGCAACTGGTCTTGAAGAGCCTAGTGCAGCACCTGCAGCGTGTGCAAGTTCTCTAGCCATATCCATGTTTTCTTCTCCGCCAATTCCCTTACCAACTGAAACAACTCTTTCAGCATCGTAAACAGGAGTGTCTATGTCAATTCCAACAGAGAAATCATATCCGTCTTTCTTTAAGTTCTTAACTAAAATATCAACAGCTTCTTTTGCTGTGTCAGCTTTAATTATGTCTCTCTTTCTTTCTCCAGTGATAGGACCTGCCTTCTTATCTATTGCAGCAGCTCTGCCCTTCTTCTTTGGAGCTTTACCAACAAGGTGACTTGCAACTACAACCCTTTGGATCTCAGAAGTACCTTCATAGATAGTAGTGATCTTAGCATCTCTGAAGAATCTTTCTACATCCATTCCCTTTAGATATCCATTACCACCGTGGATTTGAAGAGCTTCATTTACAACCCACATAGCAACTTCAGATGCAACAGTTTTTGCCATTGCAGCTTCCATTGAGTAGTTTTCGTGGTTTTGTTTCATTTCAGCAGCTGAATAAATCATAAGTCTTGCAGCTCTAATCTTAGTAGCCATATCTGCAAGCTTAAATGCAACAGCTTGTTGTTGAGCAATTGGTCTACCAAATTGGATTCTTTCTTTTGCATAAGAAAGAGCAGCTTCAAAAGCACCTTGTGCAATACCAAGAGCTTGTGATGCAATACCAATTCTACCACCGTCAAGAGTTTGCATTGCAATTCTAAATCCTTGACCTTCTTTACCAAGTAAGTTTTCCTTTGGAACCTTAACATTGTTAAATTGAAGTTCAGCAGTAGTTGAAGATCTAATACCTAATTTGTCATAGTGATCTCCAAAAGTAAATCCGTCCCAACCTTTTTCTACGATGAAAGCTGAAATTCCGTGAGTACCAATTCCTGGTGTAGTAACTGCGTATACTACGTAAGTATCTGCAGCAGGAGCATTAGTAATAAAGATTTTATTACCATTTAAAATATAATAATCGCCATCAAGAACAGCAGTAGTTTCTGTACCGCCGGCATCAGATCCTGCATTAGGTTCTGTTAAACCAAAAGCGCCAAGTTTTTTACCTTGAGCAAGTGGTTTTAAATATTTTTCTTTTTGTTCTTTTGTACCAAAAGCTTGAATTGGATAAGAACCTAGAGATGTATGTGCTGATAAAACAACGCCGACACCTGCATCAACTCTTGATAATTCTTCAACAGCGATAGCATAAGAAATTACATCCTTACCTGCGCCACCTTCTTCTTCAGGATAAGGTAGACCCATCCAACCGTTTTCGCCAATTTTCTTAATGATTTCTTCTGGAAATTCATTGTTTTGATCAAGTCCAAATGATAATGGCTTAATTTCTGCTTCTGCAAACTCTCTAATAGCTTTACGAAGAGCTTCATGTTCAGCAGTAGTCTTATACAAATTTGACATATTTTCCTCCTTTTTAAATTAAAGAATAGTTGAAATATTTTTCACTGATTTTGTGAAAAATAAAAGATACACCAAAGCGGTATACAATAATTAAAGTATACATCAACTCATCTAAAGTGTCAAAACATTTTCATAAAATTTGAGTTAAATTTTTTAAAAATTTTTTCTCGCATTATTATATTCTTTGACTAAAGTATGTATACCCTTTTTTTGTATTTAAAACATATTTTTTTTAATTTTACTAATTTATTGTAAAATTATTTTTTTGTTATAAAATATAAAGTTAACAAGACTAAAATCATTAAAAAGGAGGAAAAATGAATTTACAAAATTTATTAGAATGGAGACGAAGCTATAGGAAGTTTGACGAGACTAGGTTAATTTCAAAGAATGATATTGATGAAATTTTAAATTCCATTAAATTTGCCTCTTGTGCCAACAACAGACAGTATCTTAGATTTATTTCTGTTGAAAATAAAGATAAGGTTTTAGAAATTTTTGATAATACTAAATGGGCTGCTTCCCTTCCTAATAATATAGGACGTCCTAAAGAAGGAGAAAGACCAGTTTACTTTATTGCAATTTTAAGTGACGAAGCTAAAAAGCTTAGATTTAATGGAATTGATGAAGGTTTAGTTATTTCTAACTTAACTCTCACTGCTGCTGAGAAAGGCATTGGCTCTTGCATTATTGGAAGTGTGAATGATAAAAAGATGCGTGAAATTTTAAATTATGATGACAATTATTCCTGTGAAGTTGTAATTGCCTTTGGATATCCAAAAGTTAAATCTACTATAAAAAAAATTAATTTAGAAGAAGATCAATCCTATTACTTAGACGAAGATGGCAACTACATTGTGCCAAAATATAAAAAAGATGACATTGTTAGGAGAATATAATGACAGAAAAAAATTTTAATGAAATTGTAAAGAATAAAGCAAAGTTATATTTTATTGACGCCCTTGGCGCCATGGCCTTTGGTCTTTTTGCTACACTTCTTGTAGGAACAATTTTAAATACAATTGGTAAAAGTTTTAATATTGCATTTTTGACAGAAGTCCTTTGGCCCTTGGCACAAAAAGCCACGGGACCAGCCATAGCAGTAGCTATTGCAACGGCCATGTCTGCACCAAGTCTTGTTGTCTATGCTGCAACTGTTGTTGGTATTGCTGGTAACGAACTTGGCGGACCAATGGGAGTGTATATTGCCACAATTTTTGCCGTTGAATTTGGTAAACTTGTAAGCAGAAAAACTAAAATTGACATTATAATTACACCTGCTGTTACAGTTTTAGTTGGTGTCTTTATAGCAAACTTCGTTGGACCATACATAGGTGCCTTTATGAACCTTCTTGGTGCAATTATTATTAATGCTACAGATAAGGCTCCTTTCTTTATGGGAATTATTGTATCAGTTATTGTTGGAATAGTTTTAACTCTTCCAATTTCATCTGCTGCCCTCTGCATGATGCTTTCTCTTTCATCTCTTGCAGGTGGAGCTGCAACTATTGGCTGTTGTTGTCAAATGGTTGGCTTTGCAGTTATATCCTACAGGGATAATAAAATGGAAGGACTTGTGGCACAAGGTCTTGGAACTTCAATGTTACAAATGCCAAATATTGTAAGAAAACCAATAATAATTATTCCACCAATTATTTCTTCAGCAATTTTGGGACCAGTTTCAACTATGGTTTTTAAACTTGAAAACACACCACTAGGTTCTGGCATGGGCACAAGTGGACTTGTGGGACAAATTTCTACTTTCACAGCAATGCCTGATGTGCCTTTTATGAAACTTCTTGGCATAGTTTTACTTATGCACATAATTTTGCCAGCTCTTGTGACTTTTGCAATTTATGAAATATTTTATCGCAAGGGCCTAATTCAAGATGGCGACATGAAATTATATTTTAAATAAAATTGACGAGCTCAAGGCTCGTTTTTTTTTGCAAAAAAATTGGCTCATCATCTTGATGAACCAAGCTTTTTATGAAATGTAAAGATAAAAGGCAATGAATTGAATTATTGATGCTGCTAGGACGAAGAAGTGCCAAATTATGTGGTTGCCTTTAAACTTCTTTGATTTGTAAAAATAAGTTCCTGCAGTATAAACAACACCACCTAAAACTAAGAGAAACATAAACTTCCAAGTTGTATTAGTTACAATTGGTTTAATTAAAAACACAGAAAGCCAACCCATGGCAATATAAATAATAACAGAAATAGTTTTTAACTTGTCATAATCTTTGTATGTAGCAATCTTAAAAACTGTTCCAAAAATTGCTATTGCCCAGATTAAAATTATAAAAAACAATCTAAACTTTCCCTTTGTAAGTAAAAGTATTATGGGTGTAAAACTGCCTGCTATAAAATAATATATGGACACATGGTCGAAAATTCTAAGAATTTTTTTTGCTCCTTTGTGCTGAATTGCATGGTAAATTGTGCTCATTAAATACATAAAT
>OIEX01000462.1_pt1 | contig 15980 bp, 16 predicted proteins | sample 1581911 | NCBI WGS metagenome assembly OIEX01 (sample SAMN07977761, study PRJEB24534) | human gut metagenome | reverse complement strand
AATACACATGATGTGCTGTATATATAAACAGTGATATTGGGAGGGAGTTGTGAACGATTTGTTCATGGAGTCACTTGCACAGCAGCGGATAGAACTTATGACCCTTCTGGTCGCCAGCTCAGATTGTAGCGATGACGACTAGGAGGTGGCGATCTCCTGGCTGTCGGAGTTGACGAGTGATCTGGTTACCAGGCTAAATGAGTACGGAGTAAGGCAAGATGAAAGCACGCATTAGTGATTTTTCACCGTTGGAATCTCCCTCCCATACAGCATACGGCGACTTGATAACGCAGTGCATGCCTATGGTGCATATATTCGCATGATCCAAAAAGGATCACAATGGGTCGTGGTCGCCAGAGCTGGCGCGCTTTCCGGCACGTCAGCACCTGCATGAAAACCACTACACAAAACGGGTAGGCGTGGCGGGGATACGAGCGCGCGCTGACTCTTGTAAGTATATGAAGCTAATGCAATGATATCCGAAGTTGAAATCATTGGAGGATGAAAATGATAGGGCAATGGTGCGGGAATTATACTGGTACAAATAATGGGTTTGCGATTCTAAATATTGAAGAAGAGAAAGGTCTTCTTTGTGGTGCTTTATATTTAAATGATAATTTGAATGGAACTCCAGGATTGGTATGTTGGATCTTAATTAATAAGGATCTTCAAACACAAACAATTAACCAGACTCAGCTTTACCCTATTAACCCAATGACATTTCTAGCTGAAGAAGATAAGGACCATTTTCTTTATGGATATAATAAACTATATCCTGACTATCGTTTTCCAGAAGAACTAATCATTGAGTTGAGCTTTGTTGACCAATCGCTTAATATTAAAGTGAAGTCTAATATCGGTAATGATATTGAGGCTAACTTGGAGAATAAGATCTCCGCGTGCGACTCTAAACTAAATGCTACTCGTATGTCGTGGGATGAATTTAAAGTGTACTCATCTGGTGTTGACTACCGTCAAGTAGTTTTTCGTGGACAGGCGGATATTTGGCCATTACGTACATCATTCCATAGAAATAAAAGATTTGATGTTATTAAATATGTACTGAAAGACATACCATTGCTTTATGGAAGATCTATTGGGTTAACATCTCATTTATTTGATTTGAAGAATGAAATGGAGAATGGTGCATTTTACAGCTTGCTTCAGCATCATGGTTACCCCACACCACTATTAGATTGGTCATATTCACCTTTTGTTGCGGCTTTTTTTGCATTTAAAAACATCGAAGCTGGCGTTGTAAGTAGTGGTAATTCAGAGAGAATGGTAAGGATATTTGTTTTTGATATTGTGAAGTGGAGATTTAGCTATGCCCAGTATAAAAATATTACTGATTGTAGGCTCCATGTATCTGTTGGTGAATTCCTTCCTATTAACAATGCGCGAGCCTTGCCCCAGCAAGCACTAACAACATATACGAACGTTTATGATATCGAAGGTTTTATTTATGAACATGGGGTTAAATCAGATTTTGAATTTCTAAAGACAATTGACATACCAGTTTCCGATTATTATAAAGCAATGAATGATCTTTCGTTGATGGGGGTGACTGCTTCTACATTATTCCCGGGCATTGATGGTATGTGCGAAGAAATGAAAAGGTTAAACTTCCCTCATGTTTAGATTTTTTCTGGCTGATTAGTATGGAGATAAGGCTGCACATATAGCGGCATGTACTGCTTTTTATAAAAGTTGTAATTGATAAGCTTAAAAGTTCAAAATTTTTTCGCCTAACCATTCATTTATTTCGCAAATACGTCTTTGAATTGGTAATAATTCATTGCGCACAAATACATTCGCCGCTTTCTCCACATCCCCAAAACCTCCAACATTACTCGGCATTATTCCCATCATCTGCGGCGGCACGCGGTGAGCAGCCATCATGTCATCACGGCTCACGTTCTTGATGTTCAGAAATTCATCCTTTGCTGCAACTTCCGACAACGGGATTATCTGGATGCCGTCCTTTTTACCGTTGGGCGAATACATAAACAGGTTGCGGAAGTTGCCCGGCCCTTTGGCGCTTTTCATTGCCTGGCGGATATTGTTCACGTCCTCCTGGTTCTGCGCCGCGTCGGTCATGTACATGATAAAACCCGCATGACTGCCTTGATGTAATACTTGCGGCGGAATAGCGTGGTGGACTCGTTGAGCAGGGCGGAAGGGATGGCGAAAAGATATTCCGGCAGGCCGTAAATATCCTGGTTTAAATCCGGTTCCATTAGATTAAAGATGCTGCCTTTTGTGAACTCATACGGCTGTGTTGTCATGCTGTATTGCACAAACCAGTAGGTATCCAGATCCACGCCGCAGCGTGTATATTCCGCCTGCGATGGCACTTGTGACAAAATACCACCGAGCCGGTTGGTGCGTTTCTCCAGATAGGCGTTACCAAACACCAGATAGTCCTGCACGAACCGGCTGAATGCCTGCTGACTCAGCAGCGGGTGCGGGACAGCGGCTTTGAGCCGCGCCGGGTAACAGTCTGCAATAAGAAGGGGCGTATCAAAAGCCAGATGTTTGCGAAGCTACGCACGGCGAAATACCTGAATATTGTAGCCAGTGCCGACTCTGCCAGCGTGCAGTTTGAGGGCAAGGTGCAGCGCATTGCCCGTGTTCACCACTACGGCCTGCGTGATCGTGTAAGCAGGAAGGAACCGGAGGTGCGCTATGCTGAGCGCCGCCTGTGAGTCTTACTTTCTAACTCTTGATATATAGCATAGATTCCTTCTGTCTTGAATTCACCATTTGCCCAATGAATTGCACTTTTTTGTTCAGTTAGAATATATTTCCTGACTTTTTTAGAATAATGAATGGTCAACATAAAACCTAAAGAAAGCCATAATAGAATAAATATAGTCATTGGGGCAAAGGAATAGATAAAGAATTTGTCTTTAACGAACTTCTTGACTGCTTTATCAATGTAAACATTCCCTTCATCAGTGGTTAGTATTTTACAAAGAATTTCTTTATGTTCGATCGTTAATGATTTGTACTTCTCTGAACTAGCAGGGGATGACTTTTCGCAATCATCCTTTGATATTTCCCAGTCAGGAGTAGTTAATATTGTAGCCGAAGTCGCCAGTTTTTTTGACATGTAAAATGATTCACCGGACTTTATCCAATAAAGCAGTGTGCTATTTGGTGGGGTTCTAATGGTTTGGATGAAAACTGGACCAAAAATATAAATCGCATACAAAAAAAGAAGTGAAAAGAGAACCGCGATTGATTTTTCAGCCCATGTGATAGTAGGTAGCCTTTTTAATGATATTCGTATAAGGAAAAAATTTAAAATAAACGCAGGTATTCCTGATTTTTTCAAAATTACATCATGAGATTTTCTATATTTGAATAGTGCTCTTATAACTATCGTCACCAAAGTTATAGCAGCTCCAACAATGGAAATCCATGCGGCAAGTGCTGCTGCTGGGGAGTTTAAAAATTCAGCATTAAAAATATTAGAACTTATTGGATTCATAACACTCATTCATCTACCTGTTGGTTGTTTTTTATCCTTTAATCAATTTGTACCATCGATACCACAATTTGCAAGAAGTTATAAACAAGTTTTCAGCTGTCATCATATATCAATGAACGCACAACTTACTGAAATAATGCGCCTTATCACCAACCTGATCCGCACCGGCACTGTGATCGAAGTGGACCGGGAAAAGTGGCTGTGTCGGGTGAAGGTGGGCGAGCTTGAAACCAACTGGATTAACTGGCTGACGCTGCGCGCCAACGGTGCCCGTATATGGTGGTGTCCGTCGCCGGATGAGCGGGTGGTGGTGCTGAGCATGGGCGGCAATCTGGAAACCGCATTTGTGCTGCCCGCTATTTACTCCAATCAGTTTCCGCCGCCGTTGGATTCCGTGGACGGCTGCGTGACGGAGTACCCGGACGGGGGCTGGTTTGAGTATGAACCCGCCACCGGACGATGGCATGGCCGGGGTATCAAATCCATGGTGATCTAAGCGGCAGAAAATATCACCCTCAAAACCGGTGAGTTTGTGGTGGAGGCTGATACCACGCGCATTAACAGCGAGATGGTGATCAATGGTGGTGTCACTCAGGGCGGTAGCGCAATGAGTTCTAACGGGATCGTAGTTGATGACCATGAGCATACTGGTGTTCTGAAAGGCGGCGCTAACACGGGAGGTCTGGTATGACGTTGTATATCGGTATGAGCAGGAATGACGGGCAGGCCATTGCAGATACAGACCATCTGCGCCAGTCGGTGCGGGATATTCTGCTGACGCCGCAGGGCAGCCGTCTTGCCCGCAGGGAATATGGCTCCCTGCTGTCTGCCCTGATTGACCAACCGCAGAACCCGGCGCTGCGCCTGCAGATTATGTCTGCGGTCTATGTGGCGCTGAACCGTTGGGAGCCGGCCTTACGCTGGACTCCATCACCATCAACGGCAATTTTGACGGCTCTATGGTGGTTGAGCTTACCGGACAAAGCAATAACGGCGCGCCAGTTTCCCTTTCCGTATCAACAGGAGCAGACAATGCCAGTCATTGATCTTTCCCGACTACCGCCTCCGCAGATTGTGGATGTGCCGGACTTTGAGGCATTGCTGGCAGAACGCAAGGCCGCCTTTGTGGCCCTCCATCCGGCTGATGAACAGGAAGCCGTTATGCACACGTTAGCGCAGTCGGTTATCACCATCACGCGCAAAGCCGGTGACGGTCATCGGTTCACCCTTGCTGATCGTGGTGCCTATACCGGTGTTATTGCCAGCTGGTTGCATACGCGTGAACCCAGGAAAAAAGAGACAACCAGTGTTAAGCGTCGTCGAAAGAAAACCACCACACCCAAAGAGCCGGAAGCAAAACAGGGCGATTATCTGGTGGGAACGGATGAAAACGTGCTGGTTCTTAATCGTACCTACGCCAACCGGAGTAATGCAGAGCGCGCAGCAAAAATGCAGTGGGAACGCCTGCAGCGCGGGGTTGCTTCATTTTCCCTGCAGCTCGCTGAGGGGCAGGCTGATCTCTATACGGAAATGCCGGTGAAGGTGACGGGGTTTAAGCAGCCGATTGATGATGCTGAATGGACTATTACCACCCTGACGCATTCTGTCAGCCCGGATAATGGATTTACGACCAGCATGGAGCTTGAAGTAAAGATTGATGAGTTCGCAATAGAATGATTAGTTCGCAAATTGCGAACAATGATGTATCATTATTGCGAACTGGTTAATAATGAGGGCTGATTATGATGAATTGTCCTATGTGCGGTCAGTCTGCACATACCCGCAGTAGCTTTCAGGTTTCCAATGAAACCAAAGAACGCTACAACCAGTGCACTAACATCGAATGCGGGCATACTTTCGTGACGCATGAAACTTTTGTGCACTCAGTATGCCGACCGCAAAAAATCAGCGCAGCACCGCCTCATCCAAAAGGTATGCAGGAACAATTTGCTTACTAATACTGACCCGCCGCTGGCGGGTTTTTTACGTCTGATGTGCCATAACAAAAGCGCTGTCGCCACTTTGTCGCCACACATGTAGAAGAAGTTATCTAAGTGGTTGATTGGAAGGGGGATGAATTTCAGGCAACAAAAAACCCATCAACCTTGAACCAAAACGGCGGGGTTGATGGGCTCCACAAATTGGGGACATCAAAGAAAAGCAGTGGCAATAGTTATGACTGACACCTTGAAGAAAAGTTCTGCTTACCTGCAAAAAATTTTCGTTTAAGAGTAAATTTCAGCGCTAACCAAGCCCAGGCCAGACAATGACGATGAGTGTCCCCGCTAATGTCAGCAGTACGTTGGCAATTGCGTAGGTCCCGGCATAGCCTAATGCGGGGATGTTGCTGCGTGCTGTATCGCTGATGATTTCCATTGCCGGAGCGCAGGTACGCGCGCCCATCATGGCGCCAAAAAGCAGGGCGCGGTTCATGCGCAATACGTAAGCACCGAATAAGAAACAGATGACAACCGGCACCAGGCTGACAACCAGACCGGCAATCAGCATTTGACCACCCACGGCACCAAGGCCATTGCCAATGCCGCTGCCCGCGCTTAAACCGACGCCTGCCATAAATACCATCAGGCCAAACTCTTTGACCATGTTCAGCGCCCCCTGTGGGATATAGCCAAACGTTGGATGGTTGGCACGCAGGAAGCCCAACATGATCCCGGCGAATAGCAGTCCAGCCGCATTCCCGATGCCGAAGCTGAAATTACTGAACTGGAAGGTGATCATCCCGATCATCAGACCGATGATAAAGAAGGCGCAGAAGGCCAGCAGATCGGTCACCTGACTGTGAATGGAAATGAAGCCGATACGATCGGCAATGGTTTTGACGCGGCGAGCATCTCCACTGACCTGCAGCACGTCGCCTTTATTAAGCACGACGTTGTCATCGATAGGCATTTCAATCTGGCTACGGATCACGCGGTTGAGGAAACAGCCGTGATCGGTCAGCTTCAACTGGGCCAGACGGCGGCCAACGGCATTGTGATTTTTCACCACAATCTCCTCAGTAACGATGCGCATATCGAGGAGATCGCGATCGAACACCTCTTTACCATTACGGAAGCTGGGATCGAGGCGGGCATGCGCATCTGGATAACCCACGAGGGCTATCTCATCGCCCATTTGCAGTACCGCGTCGCCATCCGGATTGGCCAGAATGCCGTTGCGACGGATGCGTTCAATGTAACAACCGGTCTGGCGATAGATACCCAGCTCGCGCAGATTTTTGCCATCGGCCCATGCCACCAGTTCCGGGCCAACGCGATAGGCACGAATTACCGGCAGATAAACCTTACGGTTGGCATCAGTGTCCAGACCTCGTTCACGTGCGATTTGTTGGGCGCTGGTTTGCAGATCCTGATGCTGAAGTTTCGGCAGGTAGCGCGCGCCAACAATCAGACTGACCAAACCAATCAAATAGGTGAGCGCATAACCGAGGCTCAGGTTATCGAGGGCGGTTGAAAGCGATGTCCCCGACATTCCGGAATGGCGCAAGGTGTCACCCGCGCCGACCAGCACCGGCGTTGAGGTCATCGAGCCGGCCAGCATACCTGCCGTCAGGCCGATGTCCCAGCCAAATAGCTTACCCAGCCCCAGGGCGATCAGCATGGCGCTGCCGACCATCACCAGAGCAAGCATTAGATAATTTTTCCCATCGCGAAAAAAAATCGAAAAAAAGTTGGGACCGGCTTCGACACCGACACAAAAAATAAACAGCATAAAGCCGAGATTTAATGCATCGGTGTTAATACTAAAGTGCTGTTGACCTAATAATAGGGACACCACTAAAACGCCAATGGAATTACCGAGTTGGACTGAACCCAGACGTAACTTACCCAGACACAGGCCCAGTGCCAGGACCACAAATAATAACAGGATGTAATTCCCATTTAACAAATCTGCGACGTTTATATTCACGGAGACTAACTTCTTGTTTACTAGTAAGCTATTGAAAGAAATGGCAATTTACGCTAATGTTTTTGCCAGAAATTAAGGGGCGACAGCTTCGTACACAGCCCCGAATAATGCAGCATAACAATATATGCGGTTAGTTTAATCTCATTACGTATCAACGGCTATAAGAATCGTGTGAGTGTGTTTTTGGCATGGAATGCCTGGTTACTTTATCTGACTGGACGCCTGCGGGCGAAAAGAGTGTTCGATAGAGAATGTGTCAGGAGGAACAATTGAAACATAAGCAAAGTTGGGCGGGTGCGGTCTGCTGCTTTGTGCTCTTTATTGTGGTGTGTCTTTCATTAACGCTGAACGTTAAAGGGGCATTCAGAGCGGCAGGGCATCCTGAGGTCGGATTGTTGTTTTTTATCCTGCCTGGTGCTGCAGCAAGCTTTTTCTCCCATCGTCGGGAGGTGCTCAAACCCCTTCTTGGTGCCATGTTGGCGGCGCCGTGCTGTCTGTTACTGATGCGGTTCGTTTTTATGCCGACGCGTTCATTGTGGCAAGAGCTGGCGTGGTTGTTTAGTGCGGTGTTTTGGTGCGCGCTTGGCGCATTGTGTTTTTTGTTTATCAGCAACTTGTTCAATCAGCATCATCGACGGAAAAAGAACTGAAGACGCCCTCCAGCGGAGGGCGTAGAAACGGCTATCAGGCGAACAGATTCATGTTCTCTTTTGCCCACGCTTCAAAATCCGTGCAGCCGCCGATGTGTTTTTGATCAACAAAAATCTGCGGAACGGTTTCAACTGGTTTACCTACCGTCTTTTCCAGATCGGCTTTCGTAATACCTTCGGCATGGATATCAATGTAGCGGAAGTTAAAATCGTCATGCTCATTGCTTAATTTTTCTGCTAATTCTTTTGCGCGCACGCAATACGGGCACCCTGGGCGACCAAAAATAACGGCAAACATCTCTCTCTCCTCGAACTTATCAGGCCGGATGGCAATACTTGTTATGATGCCGCGATTTGTGACGGATGAAAAGCAGGTTCAGCCTGTTGCTTTGATATCCTCAAGCTATAACTGTTAAACACGACAAGCCGGAACGTTTTATAATGAAAGCCATTTCGCCGGGAGGCCGCTTATGCGCACAATTGGTGCATTACCCAAAAGCGTATTGATGCTGGAAATAATCGGGATGGTTTTGTTATCGCTGGCGCTGCTATCGCTTAACGATTACCTCACTTTACCCGCACCGCTTGGCAGTCCGTTAGCCTGCGTGGTGATGATATTTCTGGGGGTGCTGCTGATGCTTCCCGCCGCAGTGGTATTAACGTGGCGTATTGCTCAACTGGTTGCGCCGCAGCTGATGTCACGAACCCCCGGTGATTCTTCACGTTCAGACAGAGAAAAAAGAGATGACGCCAACCATTGATTTACTTCGTAGCCACCGTTCCATTCGCCATTTCACCGATGATGCCATTTCGGATGCGCAGCGGGAGGCGATTATTGCCGCCGCTCAGGGGACCTCAAGCTCCAGTTTTTTACAATGCACATCCATCGTTCGCATAACGGATAACGCTCTGCGCGAATCACTGGCTACTTTATCCGGCGGACAAAAACATGTGGCGCAGGCCGCCGAGTTCTGGGTGTTTTGCGCTGACTTTAATCGCCATTTGCAGATTTGCCCTGACGCGCAACTCGGGCTGGCGGAACAGCTGCTACTGGGCGTTGTTGATACCGCGATGATGGCGCAAAATGCGCTGACGGCGGCAGAGTCTTTGGGGCTTGGCGGCGTGTTTATTGGCGGTCTGCGAAATAACATTGAGCCGGTCACTGAACTGCTGAAGCTTCCGCAACATGTTCTGCCGCTGTTTGGGCTGTGCCTCGGCTGGCCGGACAAATCAATTCCTCAATATGAAAAAATTACAAAACCTCGTCTTCCCGCTGGTTTAGTTGTGCATGAGAATAACTATCAGACTGTAAACAAAGCGCTTTTACAAGAATACGATGAAGAATTAGCTCACTACTACATGACACGCGCGACAAACAACCGCCGCGATACGTGGACTGATCATATCCGTCGAACCATCATCAAAGAGAACCGACCGTTCATTCTGGACTACTTGCACAAACAAGGTTTTGCTATCCGCTAACCCCTTGCTGTTGGGCGGTGCTTTCGCCGCCCCTTCTAAATACCTGTATCAATCATCTAATACAGGTAACATCATGTTCCAGATTATCAGCTGGGAAATTCCGTAAACTAATATCTTCTAAAGTAATCGAACTTCTCTCCAGCGTGAAAGAGTCATTACACAATTCAATTTCATAAAATGATATTTCACCATTTCGACCAGCTAATGCTTTCATCACTAAAAATTTAGCTGAATCTTGGAATCGAAGACCGAATTTTCTTTCCTCTCATTCGGATTGTGTAACTTTGTCGAAAAGGATTATCTATAGGCTGTTTTATATCCTTGTCTTACTTTTTTCGATAAGAGCATCATATTTTTTTTGATAGTTCATAAAGATTCTCTTTTATTAAGGGAGATTCCACCATCCTTTATTTAAAAGCCCACAGCGATCCCTGTGGAGTACGCAACCTGTGTAGCGCTCGTGGTGGAAACACCTGCTTTAACCGCTACACGGTTGGAAACATTATAGTTAACACCAACCGCAATTGCTTGTTCACCGCTATAACCACCAGTTGCCGCACCTAAAGAGAATTTAGAACCCGCAACAGTAGGGAGGCCAGCCAGCGCCGCAACGCTTGCGATCCCCGCATTTGCTTTCTTCTCGTTACGGTCAACTTTAGCCTTCAGGTCAGAGAACGACTTGTTTAGCCCATTAACTTCCTGTTCAACACCAGTAATACGACCGTCGAACCCTGCAACCTGGCGTTGTGTGGTGTCTGCCATGTTGTAAGCGGTGTTCGCGGTGGTCTGGGCAACATCGGCTTTAACCGTAGCAATATCAACCTGTGATTTTGCTTCTGCTGCCTGGGTTGTTGCCTGGTTTACAGAATCAACAATGCTCGAAACCTGGGTAGAAACTACCTGAATATCAGTTTTCACGTTTTGAACATCGGTTGTGTTCTTATCAACCTTTGCGATCAGACCGATATCACCCGTTGAATCCGTACCCATCGTGGATGTTGCACCGTGCAAAATCTGGTTGATCTGGTCTGCTTTGCTGTGCGCTTCGTCCACGTCACTTTTATCCGCTTTGCCGCTAACAGCTACAGAAAGATTCTGTACGGTTTCTTTATCAGCTTTTTCCAGCATAGTCTTCTGTAAACCGCCTACCGTATCCGCTACGTCCTGAACGGTGTTTTTATCCGCTTTCGCATCCAGATCAGCTTTATCTGCTTTGTTGTTCATTTCCGTGTTGATATTGGTAAGGCTAACTTCGGTGGAGGTAACGCGATCAGAAACAGCAGTCAAATCAGATTGTTCAGCTTTACCGGAGACATCGACCGAAGTCATAGTATCCAGATGATGTTTAATTTGGGTGATATCACTGGTGTTGAGATCAATAATACCTTTGTAATCTTCAACCTTACGCAGCGCTTCCGTCGCGTTGGTGTTCGCGGTTTCAGCGATGTTTTGCACGTAACCAACATCATCAAGAATGACTTGGTTAGTTACTTTCTGTTTTTCCATATCGATTATAACCTGTTCGAGGTCATAACCCATCTGACCGATGTCCACCACTTTCACACCTGGAACAGCTACACCGTTGATCTGATATTCACCATTAACCATCACGCCATTCGCCATCAAGTCATATTCTGGCGTTCCTGGTTGATGCGGGATAATATACCCGTTAGCGTTAACACCAAAAGAAGCCAGAATAGTAAAAGCAACCAGAGTTTTTACAGCTTTCATACAAATATCCTTTTTGATAAATTAAATGTGAGTTTGGTCGGCCCCAAATCCAGAGGCTTTAATTGCTATAATTATTTCGGGTATTACGGGGTTGCTGCTTTTCGTAAAATGAAATCACATTATTAAAATCACCAGCATCATAAACAAGCGTTTTGGTTACGATGCTTGCACTATATTCAATCACGCTGCTGTCTGATGCGAAATTAATTTTTTGCTAAGAACTTCTTTGGTAAAAGCACAGTGTTAATATCAGCCAATGCCATATCAGAAATAATATCTCTGTGTTCTACTTGCGGTAATTAATGCAGAAATTACCAGGGCAATTAATTTAGAGTTGCTCTTCATTTATTTTTTGAGTCCGTGTAACAAAATGTAAATTGGTCGTACCACTTGCGGGGTATTCTAGTGATCTGTGAAAAATGAAATGTTGTTTTAGATCACACATCCTGACGTTACTTTATTACTCGAAACTGAAAGATTGGAAAATGAACTGTTGCAGAATGAAACGATATCGATACAACACACCAGGATAAGCAGGAAAGGCGGGATTATCTGGAAGCGGGGCATCAGCCCCACACAGCGTTTCGCTTGTATCACGCCCTCCCAGTTAACCGTTTTGAGTAACTCGACATGTGATACCAACCCGATAGTGTTGTTATTCGCCACGCCCTCAGGGGGGCGTGATAGCGGATCATCTCCTGTGCGTGGTCAAGAAATCCGACAACATCACTCTTCGCCGCACCATCATTAAAGAAAGTGGTCCCTTTATCCTGGAATATTTGCATAAACAGGGGTGGGCTACGCGCTAAAGATTTTAACGCAGTGTATGATATGCCAGCTTTTACCAGGTCATTCAGAGAGGTGCAGGGTGAAAATTGCCATTTTGTCCCGGGACGGAACGCTCTATTCTTGTAAGCGCCTGCGTGAAGCGGCGATGCAGCGTGGTCACCTGGTTGAAATTATCGATCCCCTTTCTTGCTATATGAACATCAGCCCGGCGGCGTCCTCTATTCATTACAAGGGCCGCCAGCTTCCTCATTTCGATGCAGTGATCCCAAGGATTGGTTCAGCGATTACCTTTTATGGTACCGCGGCGTTGCGCCAGTTTGAGATGCTGGGTAGCTATCCGCTGAATGAGTCGGTAGCGATTACGCGTGCGCGCGATAAGCTGCGTTCGCTGCAGTTGCTGGCGCGTCAGGGAATCGATTTACCCATCACCGGGATTGCTCACTCTCCGGACGATACCAGCGACATGATTGACATGGTTGGCGGCGCGCCGCTGGTGGTGAAACTGGTTGAAGGTACGCAGGGGATCGGCGTGGTACTGGCGGAAACGCGGCAGGCCGCAGAAAGCGTGGTGGATGCCTTTCGTGGGTTGAATGCCCATATTCTGGTTCAGGAATATATCAAAGAAGCGAAAGGGCGAGATATTCGCTGTTTCGTGGTCGGTGACGAGGTGGTGGCCGCCATTGAGCGCCGGGCCAAAGAAGGTGATTTTCGTTCTAATCTCCATCGCGGTGGGGTTGCCACTCTTGCGAATATCACGCCGCGCGAAAGGGAAATTGCGCTCAAAGCCGCTCAGACAATGGGTCTGGACGTTGCTGGCGTTGATATTCTGCGTGCTGAACGTGGGCCGCTGGTCATGGAGGTCAACGCTTCTCCTGGCCTTGAAGGGGTGGAGAAAACTACCGGAATAGACATTGCCGGCAAGATGATCCAGTGGATTGAGCGTCACGCTACGCCTGAATTTTGCCTTAAAATCGGCGGCTAAGCACAATATCGATTGTGATCGTAGTATGACACGCTCTTTTTGCGTAAGCTGTGCCGGTATTTTTTCATCAATAGAGGTCGCACATTATTATGACATCACTGGTCGTTCCCACTCTGGATACGTTGCGTCAATGGCTCGACGACCTGGGCATGAGTTTTTTTGAATGCGATACCTGTCAGGCGCTGCATTTGCCGCACATGCAGAATTTTGACGGCATCTTTGATGCAAAAGTTGATTTGGTAGATAACGTCATTCTGTTTTCCGCGATGGCAGAAGTCAGACCTTCTGCACTACTGCCGCTGGCCGCCGATCTGTCTGCGATTAACGCCAGTTCACTGACGGTGAAAGCCTTTCTGGATATGCAGGATGATAATCTGCCAAAGCTGGTGGTTTGCCAGTCTTTATCCGTTATCCCGGGCGTGACGTTTGAGCAGTTCGAATATTTTGTTCGCCAGAGTGAAGAGCAAATATCGATGGTGATCCTCGAGGCCGGTGCGCATCAGCTGTTATTTAACGCTGAAGAAGAAGCGCAAAACAGCAACGCCGAAGTTCATTTCCTCCATTAATTCTTCCTGAATCTGGACATATATTGCGCAGCCGCTGCCAAAGCGGTTGCGTATTGCCTGTTTTTATTCTGCATTTAACCGTTCATTAAAGAATTATTCACCTCCATTCAGCGACTTCCGCTGTATGTCATAGACAATTCATGCATAAAAAATTGATAAAAGACGTTTTTTAATCTGGGCTATATCCACAAATCCTGGCTAAAGTTATTCTTGCGAAGCTGATCAACGTCATCATTCAAACAGCCCCTTGTGGCCTGACCTGTGGCCACAATGCATATTGAATGCATGGGCGGATAACAGCGCGCAATAGCGGCGTGAGGAGAGGCCTCTCTTTTCATGGGTGCCGCTTGAAAGAATATGCACGTTTCTTGCATATCATTTGAGTGTGACATTTTTGTTCGTTTGTTAACGAACTTTCAGAAGGAAAGAGATTATGACCGCCTTAAATAAACGATGGTTACCAGGCCTGGTTGCGGGTGCTCTGATGGCCATCTCTGCTGGCACGCTCGCTGCTGAACAAAAAACGCTGCATATTTATAACTGGTCTGATTATATTGCCCCGGATACGGTGGCTAATTTTGAAAAAGAGACCGGAATTAAAGTTATCTATGACGTATTTGATTCCAATGAAGTGCTGGAAGGTAAGCTCATGGCTGGCAGTACCGGCTTTGACCTTGTCGTTCCATCCGCCAGTTTCCTTGAGCGTCAACTGACCGCGGGCGTCTTCCAGCCGCTGGATAAGAGCAAATTGCCTGGCTGGAAAAACCTCGATCCTGAGCTACTGAAGCTGGTGGGTAAACACGATCCGGACAACAAGTTTGCGATGCCGTATATGTGGGCAACAACCGGTATTGGCTATAACGTGGATAAAGTGAAAGCGGTACTGGGGCCAGATGCGCCGGTTAATAGCTGGGATCTGATCCTCAAGCCAGAAAATCTGGAAAAACTCAAAAGCTGCGGCGTTTCTTTCCTCGACGCGCCCGAAGAAGTGTTTGCCACCGTGCTGAATTATTTGGGTAAAGATCCAAACAGTACCAAAGCGGATGATTACACCGGACCGGCAACCGATCTGCTGTTGAAACTGCGCCCGAACATTCGCTACTTCCACTCCTCGCAGTACATTAACGACCTGGCAAACGGTGATACCTGCGTGGCGATTGGCTGGGCTGGGGATGTATGGCAGGCGGCAAACCGGGCGAAAGAAGCGAAAAATGGCGTCAATATTTCCTTCTCAATTCCTAAGGAAGGTGCGATGGCCTTCTTTGATGTGTTCGCGATGCCAGCCGATGCGAAAAACAAAGACGAAGCCTATCAGTTCCTCAACTACCTGCTGCGCCCTGATGTAATTGCGCATATTTCTGACCACGTGTTCTATGCCAATGCCAACAAAGAAGCGACAGCACTGGTCAGCCAGGACGTGCGCGACAACCCGGGCATTTACCCGCCTGCAGATGTTCGCGCCAAGCTGTTCACGCTGAAAGTACAGGATCCGAAGATCGACCGTGTACGTACTCGCGCCTGGACGAAGGTAAAAAGCGGGAAATAACCCGATGTACGGGACGTGACCCGGCAGGATTTACGCCTGCCGGGCAGTGTTGATCCCGGACACATATAACCCGGCAATACGCACCACCGTGGTGCGTTATTTGCACCGTTTCTTTGTTTTATGCCGGAGAGCGCCTAATTGAATGATGCAACCCCACGCCCACAAGCGAAAATCCGCAAGGCGCTGACCCCGCTGCTTGAAATTCGCAACCTGACCAAGTCCTTTGACGGTCAGCACGCCGTTGATGACGTCAATCTTACTATCTATAAAGGCGAAATATTTGCTCTGCTCGGGGCGTCCGGCTGCGGTAAATCGACCCTGTTGCGGATGCTGGCGGGATTTGAACAGCCAACAACCGGGCAAATTATGCTTGATGGCGTCGATTTAGCGCATGTTCCGCCTTATCTGCGTCCGATTAATATGATGTTTCAGTCCTATGCCTTGTTTCCGCACATGACGGTAGAGCAGAACATTGCCTTTGGTCTCAAGCAGGACAAGCTGCCGAAGGCTGAAATCGCCAGCCGGGTGAGTGAGATGCTGGGACTCGTGCATATGCAGGAGTTCGCCAAACGTAAGCCGCATCAGCTTTCTGGCGGTCAGCGTCAGCGCGTGGCGTTGGCGCGTAGCCTGGCGAAACGCCCGAAGCTGCTGCTGCTGGATGAACCGATGGGGGCGCTGGATAAAAAGCTCCGTGACCGCATGCAACTGGAAGTGGTGGATATCCTTGAACGTGTCGGCGTGACCTGCGTGATGGTGACGCACGATCAGGAAGAAGCCATGACGATGGCGGGCCGCATTGCGATCATGA
>OIEX01000459.1_pt1 | contig 16170 bp, 17 predicted proteins | sample 1581911 | NCBI WGS metagenome assembly OIEX01 (sample SAMN07977761, study PRJEB24534) | human gut metagenome | reverse complement strand
CAATCCAGGAGAGAATTATTTGAGAAAGTCGCACCCTTCGCGGGTGCGTGGATTGAAATTCTTAGCCTGTGATAATAGTCCGTGCATAGTTTCGGTCGCACCCTTCGCGGGTGCGTGGATTGAAATAGCACAAGTTTTAAAAGCGAATATGAAAATAGTTGGTCGCACCCTTCGCGGGTGCGTGGATTGAAATTTTATCCTTTGAATAGATCGATTTACCTTTTAATATGTCGCACCCTTCGCGGGTGCGTGGATTGAAATACCTCCTCCGCTATCTATTTCTTGTGTATCAAGTGTCGCACCCTTCGCGGGTGCGTGGATTGAAATTAAAAGAGCATTTGGATCTACATCAGTCAAAGATGTCGCACCCTTCGCGGGTGCGTGGATTGAAATTTTATAAGATTGTTCTAAGTAGTCGTTAATCCTTGTCGCACCCTTCGCGGGTGCGTGGATTGAAATAATTAATATTGAGGGTAATGCAGACCAAAGTACAGTGTCGCACCCTTCGCGGGTGCGTGGATTGAAATGCGAATAAATGTCTTATAGTGTGAGGGCAAACTTGCTGCACTTTAATAAATTTTATTTGCAATATTTTGTGATATTGTCTAGGAGTAATTTGAAATCATGGAAAATATTAAGGATTTAGAAAATAAATATTTAGAGAAATTTGGAGATTTGTTTCCCAATATTGGAATTTCTAAAGAATACGAAAAGGAGATTATATTAGAGTGTTTAGCTCAAAATAAAGATGCTTATGAACTAGGGTTTTTTAATTTAGACGATTGCTATTAAAGGCAAAAATTAAATAAAATTTTTCAAACAGTTTTGATTAATAGTTTTTACATAAGCAAATAATTGAGATTTTTATAATATATTTTAAGCTATTTTTTACATAGATAGAATTAATGTTCTTTACCTCATAAATCAAGGTTCAAGGCTTAAATTGATTTTATAGGTGACTTCAGTTATAATTATTTTAATAATAATAGAAATTATCGAAATATTGACAGATTCTGCCAAGACCTTATCCCTATGGATTGGGTTTTTTTATGGAGGTTTTATGAGTAATAAGAAATTTTATGTTACGACGCCAATTTATTATCCAAGTGATAATCTTCACATTGGTCATACTTACTGCACTGTTGCAGTTGATTGCGTCAAGAGATTTAAGAAAATTAAGGGCTATGATGTTTTCTTTACTACTGGTACTGATGAACATGGTCAAAAGATAGAAGAAAAAGCTAAGGAATTTGGCATGAAGCCAAAGGAATATGTTGATGGTATTGTAAAAAACATAAAAAAACTTTGGAAAATGATGGATATTGACTATGATTATTTTGTAAGATCTACTGATAAGGATCACGAAGAGGATGTCAAAAATATTTTCCAAGAGCTTTATGACAAGGGCGATATTTATAAGGGAGAATATGAAGGTTATTATTGTACTCCTTGTGAATCTTTTTGGACTGAGGCGCAAGTTGGTGAAGATCATATTTGCCCTGACTGTGGCAGACCTACTGAACTTACTCATGAGGAATCTTATTTCTTTAGACTTTCAAAATACAAGGATAGACTTTTAAAATATTATGAAGATCATCCAGATTTTATTGAACCTGCTTTTAGAAAAAATGAAATGATTAAAAACTTCTTCGAAGGCAAAGATGGTCTTGAAGATCTTTCTGTTTCTAGATCTACTTTTAATTGGGGTGTTGATGTTCCTTTTGATAAAAAGCACGTTGTTTATGTTTGGATTGATGCTCTTGCTTGCTATTTAACTGCTATTGGTTATGGCACTGACAAGGAAAAATTCAATTCTTATTGGCCAGCTGGTGTTCATTTTGTTGGCAAGGAAATTATGAGATTTCACGTAATTATCTGGCCTGCTCTTTTAATGGCACTTGATTTACCTCTTCCTGAGAAGGTTTTTGGTCATGGTTGGATTTTATTTGATAATGACAAGATGAGTAAGTCCAAGGGAAATGTTATTTACCCTGAACCAATTATTAATCTTTATGGCGTTGATGCTCTTAAATATTTCTTGTTAAGGGAATTTTCTTTTGGTTCTGATGGTTCTTTTAATATTGAAAAATTCATGCAAAGACTTAATTCTGATCTTGCTAATGACCTTGGAAATCTTCTTTCAAGAACTGTTTCTATGATTTCTAAATATAATGATGGAGTAATTGAAGACAAAGGCGTAAGAGAAGATGTGGATGATGATCTTGAAAATCTTGCTGTTTCTGTAATTGATGAAGTTGAAAGCGCAATGGAACATTACCAATTTTCTGTTGCTCTTGAATCTATATGGAAACTAATTAGAAGATCAAATAAGTATGTTGATGAAACTGAACCTTGGAAACTGGCTAAAGATGAAGATAAATTAGATAGACTTAATACTGTTTTATATAATTTAGCAGAAAGTTTAAGAATTGTTTCTGTTTTGATTTATCCTTTTATTAAGAATACTTCTTTAAAGATAAGAGAACAACTTGGTCTTTCTCATGAAGTTAATTGGGAAGATGCTAGGGTTTTTGGTCTAATAGAAGATGGCACTAAGGTAAATAAGGGCGAAGTTATTTTCCCAAGACTTGATATTGAAGCTGAAATTGAAAGGTTTAACGAAGAAAACATTGCTCTTTTAAAGTCAAGAACTATGGCTGATCCTAAAGATGATATTAAAGAAGATCTAAAAAAAGAAATTACTATAGAAGATTTTGCAAAGCTTGATATTAGAGTTGCAGAAATTGTTGGCGTAGAAGATCATCCTAATGCTGATAAGCTTTATGTCCTAAAATTAAAAATTGGGGACATGGATAGGCAAATTGTCTCTGGCATAAAGGAATACTACAAGAAAAATGAATTAATTGGCAAAAAAATCCTCATGATTTTAAATTTAAAGCCAATTAAATTAAGGGGTGTTGAGTCTAATGGAATGCTTCTTGCTGCAGCAGATGATGAAGGAAATTTAACTCTTTCATCAACTTTATCTGATATTAAATCTGGAGCAAAAATTAGTTAGGAGATACTATGATAGATTCACATGTGCACTTAGATGATGAAGCTTTCGAGGAAGATCGTGAAGAAGTAATCAAAAGTTTAAGTGAAAATGGAATAGAACTTGTTATAAATAATTCTTCTGACCTTCCTTCATCAGAGAGGTCAGTAAAGCTTGCAAATAAATACGAAAATATTTATGCGGCTATTGGAGTGCATCCTCATGAGGCAAGTTCTTATAATGATGAAGTGGAAAAGAGACTTATAGAACTTTCTAAGGATAAAAAAGTTGTGGCTATTGGTGAAATTGGACTAGATTATTATTATGACAACTCACCAAGAGATGTGCAAAAGGAAGTTTTTAAAAGACAAATTGAACTTGCAGCTAAATTAAAGAAAAATATTGTAATTCACTCTCGTGATGCAGCAAAAGACACCTTTGATATTTTAAAGGAAGCTCACGAAAAATATGATTTTACAGCTTTAATTCACTGTTTTTCACAATCTGTTGACATGATGAGAGAATATTTAAAGATGGGAGACTACATTGCCCTTGGTGGAGCTGTTACTTTTAAAAATGCAAAGACTCCAAAGGAAGTTGCAAAAGTAGTTGATCTTGATAGACTTCTTCTTGAAACAGATTGCCCTTATATGACACCTGTTCCTTATAGAGGCAAGAGAAATGAGCCAAAATTTGTGAAGTTTTCTTGCCAATATATTGCTGATCTTAGACAAATGGATGCAGGAGAGCTTGAAAAAATTACAGCAATAAATACAAAGAGGTTTTTTGGAATATGAAAATGACAATTAAAGAAGTAATTGTCGCAGAAGGTCGTGACGATGAGATTGCCATTAAAAAGGCAGTTGATGCAGAAATTATTACCACTCATGGCTTTGCCTTTGGAAAAAAATTAATAAATCTTTTAAAAGAAATGGATAAGAAAAAGGGAATTATAATTTTCACAGATTCAGACTACATGGGTTCTCAAATAAGAAAGAGAATAGCAGATGAAATTCCAAATGCAAAACACGCCTATCTTTCACAAGATGTTTCCACAAAACATGGCGACATTGGAGTTGAAAATGCAAACCCCGAAGAAATTTTAAAGGCTTTAAAGGCAGCACGAGCTACAAAAATAGATGCAAAAATAGAATACACTATGAGTGATTTAATTGAAAATAGACTTATAAATTCTGATGATGCAAGTATGAGACGCGAAAAACTTTCTGAAATCCTAAAAATAGGATACGGAAATGGAAAAAAGACTCTTCATAAATTAAATTCCTTTGGAATTACCAGAAAGGAATTTGAAGAGGCTATGAAGGAAGTGAATTCTCATAGATAGATTATATAAACCAAGTAAACTCTCAGAAATCCTCACTAAATACGGATTTAGATTTACAAAATCTCTGGGACAAAACTTTTTAATTGACGGAAATATAGTTAGAAAAATTGCTGATGCAGCTGAAATAACAAAGGATGACAATGTACTTGAAATTGGTCCTGGAGTTGGAACGTTAACAGAAGAGTTGGCTCTAAGGGCAAAAAAAGTTCTTGCAGTTGAAATCGATGAAAAGTTAAGAGATCTTCACAAGGAAACTCTTGATATAGACAATGTAAAAGTAATCTATGGAGATTTTTTGGACTTAGATTTAAAAAAACTTACTGAGGATGAATTTGGCGGCGAAAGCTTTAAAGTAGTGGCAAATCTTCCTTATTATGTAACAACACCAATTATTGAAAAATTAATTTTAGCTAAAGTTAATTTAATTTCTATAACAGTAATGGTACAAAAGGAAGTTGCAAAAAGACTTGCAGCAGAGCCAGGTAATAAAGATTATGGATCACTTTCAGTTTTTATAAATTATTACACAGACTGCCTTTACAAGTTTCAAGTGCCAAGTTCAGTCTTTATGCCAAAGCCAAATGTGGACTCGGCAGTTGTTAATTTAGTTATGAAAAAAAGAGAAGATCTTGATACAGACTTTTTATTTAAAGTCGTCCGTGCAGCTTTTACAACTAGAAGAAAGACAATTTTAAATTCTCTTTCTAATTCAAAATTAAATTACACTAAAGAAGAAATAAAAAGAGCTCTTGAACTAAGTGGCATTGATGAAAGAAGAAGAGCAGAGACACTAAAGCTTGAAGAATTTATAGTTTTAAGTGTAAATTTTAAAAGTGTGGGGTAAAGAAAAAATGAATGATAAATTTATAGATGAAATTTCAAAAGAAGTAGAAAAGAATATTTACGAATTTAACAAAAAGGATGACTTAATTGAAATAATTTCACAAATATTTAAATCCCTATCTGATCCTACAAGGATAAAGATCATCTATGCACTTATGAATGGACCTTTATGCGTTTCTGATATTGCAGTCTTACTTAATATGAGTCAGTCTTCAATATCCCATCAACTTGCACTTTTAAGAAATCAAAATCTAATAAAAGTAAAGAGAAATGGTAGAAGAGCCTATTATTCACTAGACGATGAACATGTACTTTGTATATTCAAAGATGGCTTAGAACATGCAAAGCACAAATTATAAAAAATAATTAAGTAAAAATTTAAATATTTGATTCACTTATACTATTGGAGTATAATAAAAGAACTAATGAGGAGGAATAAAATGAGTAAAGTAACAGTATATACAAGTAACACTTGCCCTTATTGCACAATGGCAAAAGATTATTTAAAGGAAAGAGAAGTAGACTTCGAAGAAAAGAACGTTCAAACTGACAAAGAAGCAAGAAACGAATTAATGGCAATGGGATACACTGGAGTACCAGTAATCTGTATTGATGACGAACAAATCGTTGGCTTTGACAAAAATAGATTAGACGAATTGTTAAAATAATTTTTAAAAATTAGAGAAAAAATAGATGCTGTGGGGGCATCTATTTTTTTGAGGAGTGAAGATGAATTTAATATCGGTATTTTTTATTGGAGTGGGACTTTCTATGGACGCCTTTGCGGCGGCAATATGTAAGGGCCTATCCATAAGAAAAAAATTTTTAGAAAAATCCTTTGTAATAGCTCTGTTTTTTGGAGTCTTTCAAGCACTAATGCCCTTTGTAGGATATCTTTTGGGCTCAATTTTTGCAGAGAAGCTTCAAAGAGTAGATCACTGGATTGCCTTTGTCCTTTTATCAATTATTGGGGTTAACATGATAAGAGAATCAAGGGAGAAAACTTGTAAAATTGAAGAAGATAAACTTGATTTAAAAAACTTATTAATGCTTGCCATAGCGACATCTATTGATGCTCTAGCGGTGGGAGTTTCCTTTGCCTTTTTGAAGATAAAAATATCTCTTGCAGTCTTTGTAATTGGCCTTACAACTTTTGTCATTTCATTTTTTGGAGTGCGAATTGGAAAGGCCTTTGGCATAGCCTTAAAGGACAAGGCACAGGTTACAGGTGGCTTAATTTTAATTTTTCTTGGCTTAAAAATTTTACTTGAGCATCTTGGCTTACTTGTCTTTTAACTTAATAATATTAGAACTCTCTTAGCTTAGGCGGAGAGTTTTTTATTGGAAAATTTTAGCTTAAAATTATTTTTTTATACTTTAAAAATTTTATTTTTATAAAGGAGTGTAAAGATTTTCTAAAAGAAGAATAAAAAAATAAACTTTCATTTAGTCAAAGATTATGCGTCAAAAATTAAATTTTATAAGAAAATAAATTATAATTAAATCTTTTTTTAACAAATGTAATTAATATTAAAAAATAACTTAACTTTAGATATTTAAACAAAATTAATAAAAAGGATTTCCTTTATTTTACATGTTTTTTAATGTATAATTGATATGCAAAAGATTTAAATTAATTTATCATACATAGAGATTTTAATTGAATTAATTTTAGGTCTTTGTTATAATATTCTTAAAAGTTGGAATGTATTCCGTAATATGAAAAAAACACATTGGGAGGTGTGATAATGTTAGGAGATGTTACTCTTACCCTTGGAGAAGCCTTTGGTGTAGCGTTGACAGGACTTTGCGTAGTTTTCTTAGCCCTTATTTCTCTACTAATTGCAATTATGATAATTAGTAAGGTAGTTGGAGGTATTCAAGGTAAGGCTGACGCAAATAAGTCTAATCAAAAAGCAGCAGCGCCTGCAAAGGCAACACCGAAAAAGGCAGTAGCTGATAATTCAATGGATCCTGCACTATTAGCAGCAATAGTTGGAGCAATTAGCATGCAAGAAAGATCAAGAGTTGAAAGTTTTAGAATTGTTTCTATAAACGAAAAAAAATAAATTATTTTAAATTATTCTATTATTTATGAAAAGGAGAAATTAATGAAATATCAAGTTAAAGTAGATGGAAAAGTTTTTGAAGTAGAAGTTGAAAAAGTTGGTGGAGGATATGGATCACTTACTCCAGGATCATTAACAGCAGCACCAGCAGCAGCTCCAGTAGCAGCTCCAGTAGCACCAGCAGCACCTGCTCCACAACAAGCAGCACCAGCACCTGCACCAGCGGCAGCTCCAACAGCAGCACCAGCAGCAGGCGGCGCAGGAGATGTAGTTTCACCAATGCCAGGAACTGTTCTTAAATTAAATGTTAATAATGGTGACACTGTAGCATCTGGAGATGTAATTTTAATTCTTGAAGCTATGAAGATGGAAAATGAAATCGTAGCTCCATGTGCAGGAAAAGTAACACTTAAAGTAACAGCTGGAGAAACAGTAGATACTGACGCATTACTAGCAGTTGTTGAATAATAGGAGGTCGGAATATGTTATTAGAAACATTACAGGGGATTCTAGGTGAATCGGGGTTTGCAGCATTACAGTGGCAAAATGTAGTAATGTTTATTATATCCTTCATTCTTATTTATCTAGCGATTAAAAAAGAATTTGAACCATTATTACTTCTTCCAATTGCCTTTGGTATGCTTTTAAGAAACTTGCCAATGACAGGCTTAATGGAAGTTGGAGACCCATGGCAATCTTCAGGGGTTTTAGCAATTATGTATAATGGAGTTAAGTCAAACTTATTCCCATGTTTAATATTTATGGGCGTAGGAGCAATGACTGACTTTGGACCACTTATTGCAAATCCAATTTCACTTTTACTTGGTTCAGCAGCACAATTTGGTATTTATGTTGCCTTTATTGTAGCTGTTAAACTTGGCTTTACTGGACCAGAAGCAGCATCAATTGGTATTATCGGTGGAGCAGATGGCCCAACAGCAATATTTACAACATCACAACTTGCACCACACTTACTTGCACCAATTGCAGTAGCAGCTTATTCATACATGGCTCTTATCCCAATGATTCAACCGCCAATTATGAAGGCACTTACTACTGAAAAAGAAAGAACAACAGTTATGACTTCACTAAGAAAAGTATCTAAACTAGAAAAAGTTATTTTCCCAGTTGTAGTAGTACTTTTCACATCACTACTTCTTCCAGATGTAGCACCACTTCTTGGTATGCTAATGCTTGGAAACCTATTTAAGGAATCAGGAGTAGTTGCAAGACTTTCTGACACTGTACAAAATGCTCTTATGAACATTGTAACAATTATGCTTGGTACAACTGTTGGAGCAACTGCAGATGGAACAACTTTTCTACAACCTGCAACAATTAAAATCATAGTCCTTGGACTAATGGCATTTTGCTTTGCAACAGCAGGCGGTGTTATTTTTGGAAAAATTCTATACATTGTAACAGGTGGAAAGATCAATCCACTTATTGGTTCAGCTGGTGTATCAGCAGTACCAATGGCAGCACGTGTATCACAAGTTGAAGGTAGAAAATATAATCCTACTAACTTCTTACTAATGCACGCAATGGGACCTAATGTTGCTGGAGTTATAGGCTCAGCAGTAGCAGCAGGTGTATTCTTAATATTATTTAGTCATTAATTAAATTCAGCTCCAAAGTGAGCTGAATATTTATGCAATCAAGTTATATTTAAACAAAAGGAGGTTTTAACTTGAGTAAAGTAATGAAACTTAAAGACGCCATAGCAAAATATGTAGAAGATGGCGATGTAATTTCACTAGGGGGATTTACAACTAACAGAAAACCTTACGCAGCAGTAAATGAAATTTTGCGTCAAGGTCAAAAAGATTTTATCGTTGAAGCAGGACCTGCAGGAGGAGACTGGGACACATTAATCGGAGCTGGCAGAGTAAAGGCATATATAAATTGCTATACTGCTAACTCAGGATATACAAATGTTTCAAGAAGATTTAGAGCAGCAGTTGAAAAGGGTGAACTTCTTATGGAAGACTACTCTCAAGACGTTGAAATGCAAAGAATTCACGCAGCTGCACTAGGACTTCCATACCTACCATGTAGACTTATGATGGGTTCAAGTTTAGTTGACGAATGGGGAATTTCTAAAGAAGAAAGAGAAAAAATTGACAAACTTCCAAATGATAAGTTTATATATGTAGAAAACCCATTCAAAAAGGGAGAAAAATTAGTTGCAGCACCAGTTCCAGAAATTGATACTGCAATAATTCACGTACAAATGGCATCTCCAGATGGAACTACAAGAATTCTTGGAAATACATTCCACGATGTTGATATTGCAATAGCAGCTAAAAAAGTCATCGTAACTTGCGAAGAACTTGTTTCTAACGAATACATCAAAAACTTTGATGCAGCTGAAAACAAAATTCCTGGATTCTGTGTTGACGCGGTAGTTCATGCACCATTTGGAGCACACCCTTCACAATGCTATAACTATTATGATTATGATGCTGCCTTCTATAAGATGTATAATGTTGAATCAAAAACTGAAGAAAACTTCAATGCATTCTTAGACGAATGGGTATATGGTGTTGAAGATCACGAAGCATACCTAAATAAACTTGGAGCTACAAGACTTATCGGACTAAAGAATGTTCCAGGATTTGGTTACTCTACAGACGTACTAAAGAAGGGAGAAGATAAATAATGGCTAGATATGATAATTATACAAATAAAGAAATGCAAGCAGTTACAATTGCTAGACAAATTAAAGATGGTCAAATAGCAATTGTAGGAACAGGACTTCCTCTAATTGGCGCATCTCTTGCAAAAGCAGTTTATGCTCCTAACTGTTATCTAATTGTAGAATCAGGACTTATGGATTGTGATCCAATAGAAGTTCCAAGATCAGTTGGTGACAATAGATTTATGGCACACTGTGGTGTTCACTGGACAAATGCAACTTATGTTGGTTTCCAAGCTAATGAATGGAGACATGACAAAAAGAGAATGATCGCATTTATCGGTGGAGCTCAAATTGACCCATTTGGAAATGTTAACTCTACAGTAATTGGTGACTACCACCACCCTAAGACAAGATTTACTGGTTCTGGTGGAGCTAACGGTATTGCAACTTATGTAAATACTATTATTATGATGCAACACGAAAAGAGAAGATTTATAGAAAAAGTTGACTATATTACTTCTCCAGGTTGGATCGATGGTCCTGGCGGAAGAACTAGAGTAGGTATTCCTGAAAATGTTGGACCACAAATGGTTGTAACTGATAAGGGTATATTAAAATTTGACGAAGATACTAAGAGAATGTATCTTGCTGGATATTATCCTTCTTCATCTCCAGAAGATGTTATTGAAAACACAGGATTTGATATTGATGTATCTCGTGCAGTAAAACTTGAAGAACCAGACGAAGAAGTTATTAAATTAATAAGAGAAGAAATAGATCCAGGCGAAGCTTTCATTAAGAGACCTGTAGAAGAATAAGGAGGACACATGACTCAATATTCACTTGCTTCATATTTTCAAAATATGAAGACAATTGGAAAGCCATTAAAAGCAGTTGATGAAGAAAACTTCAATCAATTAAGAGAAGTTGAAGAAGAAATTAGAGAGTTTGCTGAAAAAGCTCTTGCTGCTGGTAAACCAGATGAAAAAGTAAATGAACGTGGCGAAATGACAGCACTTCAAAGAATTGCTGAACTTATAGACGAAGGTACTTGGTGCCCACTTAATACTATTTACAATCCTGGTGAAAATGACCATGGTACAACTGGTATTGTTAAAGGACTTGCAAAAGTTGATGACAGATGGGTATACATCGTTGCATCAGATAACAAAAAACTTGCAGGTGCATGGATTGCTGGACAAGCTGATGACCTATTAAGAGCATCAGATACAGCTGAAAGACTTAGAATTCCACTAGTATATATACTAAATTGTTCAGGTGTAAAACTCGATGAACAAGAAAAAGTTTATCCAAATAGACGTGGAGGCGGTACTCCTTTCTATAGAAATTCAAGACTTAACCAATGTGGCGTTCCTGTAATAGTTGGTATTTATGGAACTAACCCAGCTGGTGGTGGATATCACTCAATTTCTCCTACAATTATAGTTGCTCATAAAGATGCAAATATGGCTGTTGGTGGAGCTGGAATCCTTGGCGGTATGAATCCAAAAGGATATATCGACGAAGAAGGAGCTAACCAAATAGCTGATCAAACTGCAAATGCTAAGAAAACTACTCCTCCAGGATCAGTAGGAGTTCACTTTGCACAAACTGGTTTTATGAGAGAAGTTTATGTTGAAGAAGAAGGAGTACTTGATGGAATAAGAAAGTATCTATCAATGCTTCCTAAATTCCAAAGAGAATTCTTCAGAGTAGACGATCCAAAGAATCCACTATTCGACCCTAACGATATGTATTCACTTATTCCACTTAATGGTAAAAAGGCTTACGATGTATATGATGTAATTTCAAGACTTTTTGACGGTTCTGAATTTATGGAATACAAAAAAGGTTACGGTAGAGAAATGGTAACTGGACTTGCAAAAGTTAACGGACTTTTAGTTGGTGTTGTTGCTAACGTTCAAGGTCTATTAATGGGTTATCCTGAATACTACAATGATCCTAAACACATCTCTATTGGTGGAAAACTTTATAGACAAGGTTTAATCAAGATGAATGAATTTGTAACACTTTGCGCTAGAGACAGACTTCCAATTATTTGGCTACAAGATACTACAGGTATTGATGTAGGCGACGATGCAGAAAAAGCTGAATTACTAGGACTTGGTCAATCACTTATTTATTCAATTCAAAAATCTGATCTTCCACAAATGGAAATTACAATGAGAAAGGGAACTGCAGCAGCTCACTACGTACTTGGTGGACCACAAGGAAATGACACTAACGCATTTTCTCTAGGATCTGCAGCTACTGAAATTAACGTAATGAATGGAGAAACTGCAGCTACTGCAATGTATTCAAGAAGACTTGCAAAAGATAAAAAAGCTGGAAAAGATCTTCAACCAACAATTGACAAGATGAATGATTTAATTCAAGATTATGCTGAAAAATCAAAACCATTCTCTTGTGCTAAATATGGTTTAGTAGATGAAATAGTAAATATGAACCTATGGAGAAATTATATTATCGCTTTCACTGAAAGTGCATATCAAGATCCTGAATCAATTTGTCCAGTTCATCAAATGCTTACTCCAAGAATCATCAGAGATTACGATAGATTAAATAACATTAAATAATATAAAACATGACAATTTATTGGATAATCTGAAAAAGGATTATCCAATATTTTTGTATATGCCAAAGCAACTTACGATAAGTAAATAATACTTTTTAAAAGTAAAAAATAGTAAAACATGAAAACTCCAAAAGCCTTGTAATTTCAGGATTCTTGGCTCCTTATTTTTGACAAAGATACATAAGTATAGTAGAATTAAGAAGAGTAAGATATTAATTTTAAGATAAAGAGGAGATTGTATGGCAGAAGCTATTTATACAATGGGCGTTGACATTGGTTCAACTGCTTCAAAGAGTATTATTTTAAAAGATGGTAAAGAAATTATTTCAACTTCTGTTATTGATGTTGGAGCTGGAACAAGTGGACCATCAAGAACAATTAGTGAGACTCTTAAAAATGCAAACATGACAAGAGACGATATTTCTTATGTAATGGCAACTGGTTATGGTAGGACAGCCCTTGAAGAAGCTGACTTCCAAATGTCTGAACTTTCATGTCACGCTAAGGGTGCTTATTTCTTATTTCCAAATGTTCGTACAATCATTGATATCGGTGGACAAGATGCCAAAGCTCTAAAAATTGGAGACAACGGAATGCTTGAAAACTTTGTTATGAATGATAAATGTGCAGCTGGTACTGGAAGGTTCTTAGATGTAATTGCAAAAGTTCTTGAAGTTGATGTTTCTAAACTTGAAGAGTTAGATAAGTTATCTACAAAAGATGTTAGTATTTCTTCTACTTGCACAGTTTTTGCGGAATCAGAAGTTATTTCACAACTGGCAAGTGGATCAAAGATTGAAGATATAGTTAAGGGGATCCATGATTCCATTGCTGCAAGAGTTGGTTCTCTTGCTAAAAGAGTGGGATTAAATGATGATGTAGTATTTACTGGTGGTGTTGCTCTTAATAAGGGCATGGTTAGAGCTCTTGAAGAAAACACAGGACATAAAATTCACACTTCACCACTATGTCAATTAAATGGTGCGCTAGGAGCTGCACTATTTGGATATCAAAAATGTAAATTGCAAAAATTAAAAGAAGATAAAGCTAAAGCATAATTTATTTTAGGAGGTAAACTATGGCTGAACAAATTCAAAAAATACCTGGTAAAAAACCAAGACCAATCGAAGGACATATTCCTGCAGCTCAAGCTCTAAGAAATGTTGTTGATAGAGTTTACGGAGCAGCATGGGATGCAAAAAAAAGAGGAGAACTAGTTGGATGGTCATCATCTAAATTCCCTATTGAACTTGCAAAGGCATTTGGACTACACGCAGTATATCCAGAAAACCACGCAGCTACAACTGCAGCTAAAAAAGACGGTCTAAGACTATGTCAAACAGCTGAAGATATGGGATATGATAATGATATCTGTGGTTACGCAAGAATTTCTCTTGCTTATGCAGCAGGTGAACCTACTGACTCAAGAAAGATGCCACAACCAGACTTCGTTCTTTGCTGTAACAACATCTGTAATATGATGACTAAATGGTACGAAAACATTGCTAGAATGCATAACATTCCAATGATTATGATAGATATTCCTTTCCAAAATACTGTTGATGTACCAGAAGAAAAAGTTGATTACTTAATGGGTCAATTTGAATATGCTATTCACCAACTTGAAAAATTAACTGGAAAGAAATTTGATGAAAAGAAATTCGAAGAAGCTTGTAAAATTGCTAATAGAACAGCAGCTGCATGGCTTAAAGCTTGTTCATACATGGCTTATGAACCATCTCCACTTTCTGGATTTGACTTATTCAACCACATGGCAGACATCGTTGCTGCAAGATGTGAAATTGATGCAGCTGAAGGTTTTGAACTTCTAGCAGCTGAATATGAACAATCAGTTAAAGAAGGAACTTCTACTTGGGAATATCCAGAAGAACATAGAATTCTATTTGAAGGTATCCCTTGCTGGCCAGGACTAAGACACTTATTTGAACCACTTAAACAAAATGGAGTTAACGTAACTGCAGTAGTATATGCACCAGCTTTTGGTTTCCAATATACAACTGTTAGAGAAATGGCTGCAGCTTACTGTAAAGCACCTTGTTCAGTATGTATCGAAGACGGTGTTGAATGGAGAGAAACAATGGCTAAAGAAAACGGAGTTTCTGGAGCACTTGTTAACTACAACAGATCATGTAAGCCATGGTCAGGAGCAATGCCTGAAATCGAAAGAAGATGGAGAGAAGACCTTGACATTCCAGTAGTTCACTTTGATGGTGACCAAGCTGATGAAAGAAACTTCTCTGAAGAACAATACAAGACTAGAGTTCAAGGTTTAGTAGAAATTATGAATGAAAGAAAAGCAGATAGAATTGCTAAGGGCGAAGAAATCTACACTAATTTCGAAAACACAAAAGAAACTGACTGGTCTAAGACTACAATTTAATTGAGGTGCAAAATGACTGATATAAAAGAATTATTAAAAGAATTTAAACATATTGCAGATAACGGAAGAGAACAAATTGACAAATACCTTGCTGAAGGTAAAAAAGTTGTCGGAGTTTTCCCTTACTATGCACCTGAAGAAATTATTTATGCAGGTGGACTTGTTCCTTACGGAGTATGGGGCGGACAAGGACCTATTGATAAGGCAAAAGAATATTTCCCAACATTCTATTATTCACTAGCTTTAAGATGTTTGGAAATGGGTCTTGATGGATCTCTTGATGGACTAAGCGCATCAATGGTAACTACTCTTGATGATACTTTAAGACCATTCTCTCAAAACTATAAAGTTTCTGTTGGTAGAAAAATTCCTATGGTATTTTTAAACCACGCTCAACATAGAAAAGAAGACTTTGGTAAAACTTACAATGCTAAAATCTTTAAACAAGCTGCTGAAAGATTAGAAGAAGTTTGTGGTGTTGAGATTACTGATGAAAACTTAAAGAAAGCTTTCGAAGTATATAACGAAAATAGAGCTCTAAAGAGAGAATTCATTAAATTAGTTGGAGATTATTCAAAGACTATTAAAGCATCTGACAGATGTAATGTATTAAAAGCTTCTTATCACATGCTTAAAGATGAACACAACAAAATGCTTAAAGAATTAATTGAAGCATTAAAAGCTATGCCAAAAGAAGAATGCACAGGACCAAGAGTTGTAACTTCTGGTATTATCACTGATAACCCAGCACTTCTTGAAGTTCTTGACAACTTTAACATTTGCGTAGTAGCAGATGACGTTGCAAGTGAATCAAGAGGACTTAAAGTTGATGTAGATACATCAATTGAAGATCCATATATGGCTCTTGCAGATCAATTTGCAAGAATGGACGAAGATCCAATTCTTTACGATCCAGATATTTGGAAGAGACCAAAATATGTTGTTGACTTAGCTCTTGATAATGATGCTGACGGATGTCTATTATTCATGATGACATTTAATGATACAGAAGAAATGGAATATCCATCACTAAAGAAAGCTTATGAAAAAGCTGGCATTCCACTAATTAAAATGGGTTATGACCAACAAATGACAGACTTCGGTCAAGTTAAAACTCAACTAGAAACATTTAGAGAAATGGTTGAACTTAACAGAATGTAATAAAAATAAAATAAATTTTAAGGCGCCTTATTATTGGCGCCTTTTTTATTGTGACTTTAGTCAGTTGAGCACGCAACGCGTGCGAAACATAAAACTACCCGCTATGCGGGTAGGCAACA
>OIEX01000455.1_pt1 | contig 16270 bp, 11 predicted proteins | sample 1581911 | NCBI WGS metagenome assembly OIEX01 (sample SAMN07977761, study PRJEB24534) | human gut metagenome | reverse complement strand
CAATTCTTCCCTCAGACTACCAGTCAAGACTAAGGTTAGTCAGTAAAGAGCGAGCACTGAATCGATGGGATTTTTATGGGCCGATAGGCAATTATAAGAATAAAGGATTTTTACCATTACTGTTTCCAGACCCGTCGGATAATTGTGCTGTTCATAAACCCTATAAAGGGAGTTTGCCTTCGTTTATGACATGGGTGCAACCGTGGAGTGATTTCACTTCTGGTCGGGTACAAGTGATCAGCGGGGATGGCGGTTATTATTCATTTTTGTCGAGGTGAATGGTAATGAGCTACTATAAAATATTACTGGTGACTATTGCTTTGATTTCCTTGTCACCTCTTTTAATACCCTGGCCAGATAAATTAGAATATCGGGAAAGTGATTTTTTTGATTACTATTTCTACACAGATGTTGATATCAAGCAGGCCCCAAGGATCTCAAATAATTATTATTTCGAATATATTTCTCCTGAGGGAAGTACTCGGGAAACAAATCTTATTATTTTTCACGGTGGTGATGCAGAAGTTATTCGTAATTATCTAACAGGTCTTGGTTTTCATCTTTATGATTATAGTGATAATGGTAGGGAAGAGCTTTGGATATCTAGCGATAATCTTCGATTTACTTTTTCCATTGTCACAAATAAGAAAGCGGATATAGTTGTTTTAATAAAGACAATGCGTTGAGAGTAGCTTTTACTTTCTGAAAATAGCTCTTTATAAAATTACAGGGTTAAATATATGGGAATGTCTGAATCACTGGGTGGTGGGATGTTATTTATATCTGAAAATACGTTAAACCGTTATCAATTGTATATCCCTTCATGCAAGTCTGTACTGGATGTTATTAATTTTAGTGGTACGGAGGAAATGAGTTCGCTGTATCGATATGTAGTTCATTTTTCCAGCAATGATAAAGACATTGCAGCAGAGTCGATACTTAGAAAATCGACTACATTGACCATGGGAATAGGGAAGTTAAGTGAGTTAACTGCCCGAAAAGTGGTACATGGTATTGTGACATCTTTCCATCGTATAAGTGGTTCAAAAGACCAGGCAACCTATCAGTTAATCATTGAACCTTTTGTCGCGTTGTTGAAAAATCAATTTCGCACGCACCGTTTTTTTATAAATATGTCAGTTCCGGACGTTGTTAGTAAAATTTTACAGGAGCATGGTTTAAAAGACTGGGAATATAATTTTGATTTGGCAATGGAATATCCAAAACGAGAGCAAATTAATCAGTATCACGAAAGCGATCTGGTCTTTATTGAACGTTTGCTCTCTGAAGTGGGAATATTCTTCTTCTTCAGGCTTCAGCCTGATGCTGGTACTGAAGTGATCTATTTTGCTGACAAACAAAGCGCATGGGAGTTTGGCAAAACATTACCGCTGAATAGTCCCTCCGGAATGAATGACAATGGTATCGACTCAGTCTGGGATATTCAGTTCCACCAGTCTGCAGTGCAGGCATCGGTTACTGCTGGGGACTATAACCATCGTCAGGCACAGAAAATATTATTTTCTGCACAAGCCGATATGACTTACGGTGACGGTGACGGGGTGACTTACGGGGATGTTTACCACTATCGCCCGCGCCATCTTGAAACGGGTGATAAGGTATCTCCATCGCCTGAGACAGGGAATTTTTGGGCTCGTCTGGAACATGAGCGTTATCTCTCCTCACAAGCCACAATCACTGGATTATCAACCGATGTAAGCCTCAGCCCGGCTCAGGTCCTGAATATTACGGAATCCACACCTGTCCCAACGCTTCCTGCCAGTGTGTGTAACAGCTTGCTGGTTACGGCGGTTTCATTCAGCGCAAGCCGAAAGGAAGCACTACAAGTGGTGTTGATGGCGACCGTTTACAGTGAAACGCGCTGTTGGAGACCTCCACTAAAACCGCGGCCAGTGATTAGCGGCACGCTAATGGCACGTGTTTCAAGCCCGAAAAAGAATGATGAATATGCTCATTTGAATCAGAGCGGGCTTTATTGGGTTAAGTTTGATGCGGATCGTGATGATAAACAACAGGGCTACGAAAGTATGCCAGTGCGCCTTGCCAAACCCTATGGCGGCGACACCTACGGTATTCACTTCCCGCTGATACAGGGCACAGAAGTGGCGGTGGCGTTCCATGAAGGGGATCCGGACCGGCCTTATATCGCCCATGCGCTGCATGACTCCCGACATCCTGACCACGTGACGGAGGCAAACCACACCCGTAACGTCATCCGCACGCCCGCCAATAACAAATTGCGCATGGAGGACAAACGGGGCGAGGAGCACATCAAGCTCAGCACCGAGTACGGCGGGAAGACGCAACTGAACCTGGGGCATAACGTGGATGCGCAGCGCGCGATGCGGGGAGAGGGCGCGGAGCTGCGCACCGACGACTGGGTGGCGGTACGCGGTGGTAAAGGGGTTTTAATTAGTGCTTATAATCAGCCGCAGGCCCAAGGAGAGATGTTGGATATGCGTGCTGCAATTGCTGAGCTGCAAAATGCACTTGAGCTGGTTACAGCGTTAGCGAGTAGTGCCAAAGTATCCGGTTCACTTGATGCTGATATCGCTTCACAGCAAGAATTGACGAAAACGCTGGCGCAATTAAAAGGCGCGGGTTTGTTACTGAATGCTCCTGCTGGCATAGGCGTGGCCACACCCAAAAATATACAGCTCACCACGGGTCATTCTTTAACTGTCACAACGGGAGAAAATGCAGATCTGACGTTGTTTAAACGTCTGACCGTTGCCGCTGGAGAAGCAATTAGTCTGTTTGCCCAAAAAATGGGTATGAAAATTTTTGCTGCCAGAGGAATGATAGATATTCAGGCGCAAACTGATGCCATGCGATTGCAGTCAGATAAAACGATGAATATTAATAGCGTTAATGGTGAAGTTGTTTTAAACGCCCAACAGGGGATTACGCTAACCAGTACTGGCGGGGCGTATATAAAAATCAAAGATGGATCCATCGAGCTTGGAGCACCTGGAAGTCTTAAGCTAAAAAGCCCTGATATTCAGTGGGGCGGAGTAGGTATCATGGAAAAAGCACTTAAGCCGATGAATGTTTCTGACCCGCAATATAAATACCCTATGAATGGTTCTTTTCAGATTGTTGATAAAGGGGATGGTAAGCCTAAACCTTACATTAAATATCGTATTGAAACTGAAAGTGGTGAAACTATTCGTGGTGTAACTGATGAGAATGGATATACCCAATCTCATTACGGCCTTGAACCGCAGACGATGAAGTTATTCTTTGAATAAAACCAGGTTGGTATCATGAGCGATACATCCACATTACCCGTAGCAGAGAATCAGTTAAGTAAAAAAGAAAATAACACCGTGCAGATATCACATGAATCATGTGATATCTATTATTGCACCGAAAGTCAGGAATTACTATTCTTAACGACGACTGCAGCAAAAAATATTGATGAGCATGCCAGTGAAATAATGACGGTAGTTGATGAATTTCATCAGGCTAACGAAGAATACTCTAAAGCTGTTGAGGAGTTTGGACTATTAAATTCAAACATAGAGGAAAGCGCCGCCCTTACAGAAAAAGAAAGCAATATTACTAATCAAGAAGCTAATTTAACTGACAAACGAAATGCTTTACAAAAGGTAATTGGTAAGTTTGAATCTGAAGGCGCTGGTTATGATGATGTTGTTGAACTCATCCCCATCTCTCGAAAAAATGGTGGCGCTGGCACTAAGAAACGATATGCTTTTGCAAAAAAAGGATATTTTGATAATTTGGGGAAGGGAGTCAAACATAAAGTAAAGTTTAAACAATCGGATGCAGATAATATCCTAAAAAGAGAAAATGGCAATATAACTGGGATTTCAGTTACCAAATTAAAAAAGCAAATTAAAGATCTCGAGTTCGAAAATAAGGGAGTAAACCTTTTTGATCCAATCGACAAAAAATTAATAGATGAGACGTTAACAGGCTGGGCAGAAAGCTGGAATAACAGTCTGGTTTCGCATAAAGAAATTGGCCACTTTATCGATTTTTCAGCTGGTGCGCAGTTCATGCGCTGCACGTCTAATTTGGCGGCTTCTGCCGAATGGGATCCATCAACGGGCGAGTTGGCCATTAAAGGTGAGTTCAAGGCCACGCTTTCTCTGGCTTCTGGCATTGTTGAAACGACATTTTATCTTCCAGATCGCGTCGGCTGGAGCCTGACATTCCAACCTGAAAATCGAACTGAACCATTAAAAATGGGAATGCTCAGAGTCTATCTGAAAACCTCACTGATTGGTTTTGTGGGGGCTTCCGCCCAGGCGGAAGCTCAATTGCAGGTTACCACCTATGGCGGTAAGCAAATGATTATGGGTAACAGCGCCGGGCGTCTACCGCGATTTAGTGAGAGGCATGTGAGCGGTGCAACCTTCCATAAGGCCAGAGAGGAAAACGAAGATGGCACCAAAGTTAGCGCAGAAGCTTTTGGCGGCGCGCGCGCAGAACTAAAGCTAGCTGGTGGAGTACAGTGGTTGCAGCCGCCGGAACTTACCGTGCGCCAGGGCAAGACCGGAGACGATGCTAAAGAAGCTAACGTGTTCGCTGATTTTTGTACGTTTACTGAAAGCCTGGTAGGAATGGCCGGTGCCGGAATTGGTGGTACTTTTCAGTGTGATTTTGTGAACGGTAAGTTTTGTTTCAAAATCGCGGCCAGCCTCTGTGTTGGGATTGGGGCAAAAGGCAGTTTTGAAGCAGAGGTCGATTTTGACAAGTTCTATGAATTTTCAAAATGGCTCATTTATCAACTGTATGGATTAGACTACGCTTTTTTCGAAATAGTGGCACAGAAAGCTTTTGAGGCATTTACCCTGGTCAGTGTTTTGTTACTTTCAGATATGGAAGATTCAATAGCTAAAGGACTAAAGAGTTCACAAGAAACGTTAAATACAATAAAAGTAAAATATAATAGCCTAGTAGAAAGTATTGAATCAGTCTTTGATGACTCTGAAAGAAGAAATCAGTTAGCAGCAAATATTATTAATAGCCCTGATTTACTTCTTATGCGTACCCCGGAGGCCAAAGGAATATTACTCTACCTGCTTACCCGTCATGGAATCTCAGATCATTTTGATTTTGATAATCGCGGTGATTATTTTATCGATATTTATCAGGAGCGCAAGCAGGCCATTATTGTTGTTTTACAATCCATTCAGACGCAGCGGGAGTGGTTCCAGATATTTAGCCGATTTAATGCCAGTGGGAGTGACATGGCAGAGGGTAACTCTGCCCTAAAATATATGGTGGCGCAAAATTCAATGAACGCGGTAAGGCGTTTTCTGCAGGAAGGTTTAGATAAAGTCAATGAAATGGATCTTATCTATAAAAGATTAAGAACGACGCCTGCCTGGGGATATGCCCTGACGATGAACAATACGACTGCGTATCGTTTAACGACGGCGGATAACCCTTTCTATCCGCGTATGGGAACATTTTCACCTCTGTCTGGAGCTAATTCCAAGGAATGGTCATGAAGATAAAATATCCGTTATTACTCCTGAGTCTGGCAGTCAGCGTGGTAGCCGGCTGCGATCAAAACCCCACCTCAGTCAAACCCCGGCACAGTACGGAAGACCAGGCCCGGCTGCAGGAATTTGTGACGCAAATAAAGTCAGAGCTGGTATTTGTGGAAGGCGGTGAATACCTGATGGGCGATTTTGGCGAAGAATATGGCGTGGAAAGGCTGCAGTATGACGGGCGTAAAGACAGTAAACCTTTACACAGGGTGGAGTTAAGCAGCTATTCGCTGAGTAAGTTTAAAGCCAGCAACCAGCAGTATCAGTTTTATCTGGCCTGGAATGGTCTGAAGGGCAGAGAGGTCAAAGGGCGTTTATGCTTGGAGTTATTCGTCTATCAGATAAAACGACTCATGGTGGTATTGTTCTTGAAGGGAGTTCCGGCGTTATCTTTATGGGGTTGCCGGTTTCTTGTATGCTGGATAAAGTTTTCTGCCCAATACATGGTAAAACAATTATAATTGAAGGGGATGTTGGATCCAGAATTAATGGTAGGCCTATTGCTCTCCATGGGCATCGTTGTGGATGCGGCTGTACATTAATTTCCTCATTACCCATTGCTGGAAGGCTGTAACATATGCCCATCGATCTTAAAAAGATCCCAGAGAAAGCCGAATTACCAGTCCCTCCAGATAAACGTCGTTGGTTTATTACTATAGTTCTCTGTATTGTTTCTGGGGCAATACTAGTATTATCATTTTGGCGTGGAAATGAATCTACACATACAGTTTGGTTTTGGTTTTGCTCGCTTTTTATTCCTTTTTTAGTTGGTTTTATGGGTTATATTTTTCAATTGCGACGTTATGAAAATGAACGCGATCGTATCATTTGGTGGAATCACTTACATCAGCAGCAATACGATGAGCAGGTTGCTTTAGGAAGATTAGCTATGGGGATGTTGGCAACAGCATATATTACTCCAGTCGCCCGAAATAAACTGGCCACAGCGCTTTTACAAGAGAAGAGTGAACTTCAACCGTATTTCTTTCCTCAATATCGGAGGGTGTTAACTACTGCACTAATCTCCCCTCAACTTACCGATGTGAGTGAGGTCGGTTACCTGCTACGTATGGAAAAATTACTGACAGATATTATTCGACAGTTACAACCTGAATTAGAGAAATTCCTTGGGAATTTCCATATCCGTATTCTACATGATGGTACGCTGAAGAATGAAACGATTAATACCGTTTGGCATCGGGTCTGTTCATTATCTTTTGATGACCAAAATCTGACTATCTGTACAGAAAGTGACGGAATAATGTGGATTGATAATTATCTGGATTGTCAGGAGGAGATATTAATTCTCTCTATTGAGATTAATTTGTTCCTTGAACCACGTGACCAACAGGCCGAATCTGTGTCTGCTATATTGTTGGCTTCACCAGCCTGGTTAACTCAACATCATGTAACACCGCAGTCATGGATACATCGTCCAGTAGTTATGGACGGTCCTGTGGAGTCAGTAACAACCGTGACGTTATGGGGAAATATAACGACAGAGGTGCCGTGGTTTTTTTGGCGTAGCCAGATACAGAGTGAAACACTGACACTGGCACTCCAGTCAATGGAACAATGTGGTTATATGTTATCGAAAAAAGGAGATTTCGTGTTGGATGACACATTTGGCAGGCTTAACTCGGTAGTAGGAAATGTCATTTTAATATGTGCTAATGAGCATGCTGTTAAATCAAATGTGGCACAATGGCTATTAATTAATAATAAAACCACTCATATGCTTATTGTTCATCCGGTATAACCTTGGTGAAGGAGGTTGATGTGAAAAATAAGAAACGTATGAGCACGTGGTTTATTATTTTGCTTATATTAATTACAGGAGGTTTTTTCATCTGGGTAGAGAATCCATTGATTCATATTCCGACCATGGAGGAAAAACAAAATGCGTCACTGATAGTTGCTGGAGTATGTATCATAATATTGCTTTTTGATGATGCAATTGTTCGTTTATGGCAAATGATTATATCAAAAAATTATTTTCATCGCTTAAACATGTTATCTGGTTTAGTCATTGCTGGGAATAAATCAAAGAAAGATATTAAAGATAGCCGCGCTGAAATTTTAAATCATGTACTCACATATCTTCTTCATAACTACGGTCGCCGCTGGCGCGCCAAAACGTGTATCCTGCTGGTGATGGGGGATGCCCCTCAGGTTGATCAACTGGTACCTGAACTCACCTCCCAGCGCTGGGTTGAAGGGGATGGCGTGGTGTTAATCTGGGGAGGCAAGCTCACTGCAACGCCAGATGTCTCGCTGTTTGATACGATACGCAAACTGCATCGGCGCCCGCTGGATGGGGTTGTATGGGTAACCCATACTTTTCAGCAACATGATGCCTTGCTTCAATCAGCCCCTGTTGTGCCCTTAACTTCACAGCAAATAGATGAGGCCGCCCGCCATCTTCTGGCTGTTTTTACCACGCTTCGCTGGCGAGTGCCGTTATACCTCTGGTCGCTGCATGGCGCTCAATTTGTACCGGATAACGTAACCTTACACTCTGCGACGTGTATGTTCCCTTCAAAATGCACCACGGCTTTATGTCGTTCGCAGTTGACCTCGTTGGCAATGCACATGGCGGAGCAGGGCACGCAGCAGGTTACGCGAAATATCCGCGATAACTTTTTACTGAAAATGGCTAATTTGCTGATGCCTAATGCAGAAGCCATCAGCGACTCGTTGACCACTTTTTTCAGCCCGCATCGGCCCCTGCCGCTGGCGGCGGTAATCTTGAGCCAGTATGCGGAAAGTACCCCATCGCGCGTTGCGCATGCCTGGACGCGTGATGAGCGTTGGCGCGCGTTGCTTGATTCACTCCCTGCGTTACCTGCGGAGCTAAAGGCACAACGCACAGGCCGTTCAGGGATTCGAGTGCTGGCAGTCGGTACAGCCGGTTTGATGCTGCTATGGGGCGCGGGAATGGCGGTTTCTTTCCAGGCTAATCGCAATATGATCACCGAAAGCCTGGACCAGGCGAGACTGGCCGGCGGTCCGGATAAACCGCTCGCCGAGCGTCTTACGGCGCTATCCGCTCTTCAGCAAACGCCGGGCATGCTTCGCTGGCGTCAGCAGAATGGCGTGCCGTGGTATTACCGCTTTGGCTTGAGCCAAAATGATGCTCTGCTGGATGCCCTATGGCCGCGTTATACGCGTATTGCTATTCCACTACTGCGTGATGAAGCCGCACAACATCTCACTCAGGAATTGACGGCGTTAACGAGACTGGCACCGGATAGCCCGCAGTTTGCAGCTCGGGCAAAGATCGCCTACAACCAGTTGAAAATGTATCTGATGCTCTCCCGGCCCGAACAGATGGAGGCGTCATTTTTTAGTCAGGCGCTGATGCAAGACTGGCCAGAGCGCGCAGGCATTTCGCGCGCATCATGGCAAGGCGTTGGGCCGGGGCTCTGGCAATTCTGGGGTGAAAACCTTCAGGCGCATCCTGAATGGAAAATAGCGGCCGATAAAAATCTTATTAGCCAGGTGCGAACGCTGTTAATTCGTCAGATGGGGATCCGCAATGGCGAAGCCGCCCTGTATCAGAAAATCATTGAACAGGTGACTCCGCATTACACCGATCTTCGTCTGGAGGACATGACCGGCGATACTCGGGCAGACCAGGTATTTTATACCCGGAGTTCGGTTGCTGGCGTGTATACCCGCCAAGCCTGGGAAGAGGAGGTTTTGCCCGCCATAGAAAAAATCGTAAGCAACCGCCGGGAAGAGATGGATCAGGTGCTGGGGGATGAAACGCACTCTGCAAGCGACCCTCTCTCTCCACAGGCGTTAAAGGCGCGTCTTAGCGAGCGTTTCTTCATAGATTTTGCCGACAACTGGCTGGATTTTCTCAACAGTATTCGCTGGAAGCGCACCCAAACGCTGAGTGATGCCATCGATCAACTCACATTGATTGCAGATATCCGTCAGTCTCCTCTGGTTGCGTTAATGAATACGCTCGCCGTTCAGGGACGTACAGGGTTAACCGGGGAAGCGTTGTCGGACTCACTGGTGAAGTCGGCAAAGGATCTGTTTAACACCAAAGAGAAACAGACCATTGACCAGCATGCACGGGAAGAAGGTCCTATGGCGAGTACCTTCTCGCCAATCCTGGCATTGATGGATGAACAATCGGCTGGGCAGGATATCAGCCATCTGAGTCTGCAAACCTACCTGACCCGGGTAACGCAGGTCAGGCTGAAACTCCAGCAGATTACTAACGCTGCCGATCCGCAGGGAATGAGTCAGGCCCTGGCGCAGACGGTATTTCAGGGCAAAACCGTTGATCTCACTACCACGCGTGACTATGGAAATCTGGTGGCTGCCAGTCTGGGGCAAGCATGGAGTGGATTTGGTCAAACAATGTTTGTTCAGCCGCTGGAGCAGTCATGGCAGCAGGTGTTGCAGCCAACCGCGGCGGGTCTGAATGCGCAATGGAAGGCGCTGATTGTGAATGACTGGAACAGCGCATTCGGGGGACGTTATCCGTTCCGTGATGTCGGCAGCGAAGCTTCCCTGCCGCTGCTGGCGCAATATCTGCGAAGCGATAATGGCCGAATTCAGCATTTTCTCGAAAGTCATTTAAGCGGTGTGCTGCATAAACAGGGAAGTCACTGGGTTGCCGACACGGTGAATGCTCAGGGACTGGTATTTAATCCTGCGTTCCTCGAGGCGATGGACCAGCTCAGTCAAATTGCGGATGTCGCTTTTATTCGTGGAGAAGCCGGGATTCGTTTTGAACTGCGTCCTGGAACGGCACGGGATGTGATGCAGACAGACCTCGTGCTGGATGGCCAGAAACTCACCTACGTTAATCAGATGCCTACGTGGAAAAACGTTGTCTGGCCTGCCGATACGCAAGCGTCAGGAGCAACCCTAAGCTGGGTGAGCACGAATACGGGAACCCGAATCTACTCAGATAACCCCGGTACCTGGGGCTGGATAAGACTGCTTGAGAAAGCGGAGATAACTGATAATGCTGGCGTGAGCAGCGGTTTTAACCTGCGCTGGACTGCGCAAGATGGATTGCCGCTGAACTATACCCTGCGCACGGAAGCGGGTGAAGGTCCCCTTGCATTACTCAAACTCCGCGATTTTGAACTACCCGAAGCAATTTTTATTGTTAGCAGCAAGCTTTCCTCAGAGGAAGAAGAATGAGCGCTCTGAATCGTCTACTGGCCGCCAGTGCGGATTCGACAGATGAACAACAGCAACTGATGGAACAGGCACAAACGCAGACTGCGCTATGGCAAAACTGGTTATTGCCAATTTCAGCAGCCAACCCGGGTGGTGACGATCCTGGCTATGACGATGATTTTCAGCGCATGCGGGAAGAGGTGAATAAACTTTCTGGCGCACAAACGGATCTCATCATTGAGCTTGCGGAAAAACTCCTGATCAACACTTGTAAGGATGTCCGTGTTGTCACTTATTACACATGGGCGCGTTTGCACCAGGATGGTGAGTCCGGCCTGGCGGATGGTCTGATTTTGCTGGCTGGCCTGATGCAGCAATATGGCGATACTCTCCATCCCTTAAAAGCGAATAGTCATAAAGCCGCCCTCGAATGGTTAGCAGGCGGGCGGATGCTGGATAGTCTGGCGCGATTCCCGGAAGTTTCACGACCTGACGCGCAACGGATCGCCGGTGCGCTGATGTTGCTGGACCAGCAATTTAATCAGCGAGAGGAGAGCATTCGCCCTGGGCTTGGAGCGCTGTATAGCGCGCTGGAGAACCGTCTGGCCCAATCAGGCGGTGCTCAGGCATTGGTACCACAAAATATCAGCACCCAAACCGCTCGGTACAGCGCAGATACTCCCGTCCTCAAAAGTATTGCCTCGGGCCGGGAGTTGCTGGAGCAGGCACGGGTGTTGGCGAAATACCTGGCCGATCAGCCAGATGGCTGGCTGGCGGCGCATCATTTGATGAAAAGCGTGCGGCTCGATACGGTCAGCCAGCTTCCTCCGCCAGATGGCGCCGGACGTACACGTCTGGAACCGCCCAAGAGTGATTACCGTGCGCAGCTTAAACGTCTTTATTTGCAGCAAAGCTGGACTGAATTGATTGAGTTAACTGACAGCTTATTTGTTGAGGGAGTGAATCATTTTTGGCTTGATGTGCAGTGGTACCTTCATCAGGCATTAATGAGGGCTGGATCGCCATGGGATAAAAATGCCGGGATTATCATCAGCGATCTGAAAATGTTGCTGCATCGGATGCCGGGTCTGGAAACGCTGGCATTTAACGACGGAATGCCCTTTGCCGATGACGTCACGCGTGAGTGGATCGCCCGTGAGGTGCTGCAGGAAAGTGACTGGCAAACGGAAAAAGTCACTGCGGCTACCGCAGGGGCGGACGACGATATCCTGCTACTTGAAAGCGAGGCCTTGACGCTGGCGGATAGCGAAGGCGTTGAAGCCGCGCTCGCCTGGCTTCAGGCTCGCCCCGGCGTGATTTCACGTCGACAACGCTGGTTACGCCAACTGTTGATGGCTCGCCTGACGGAACAATGTGGGCGCAACGATCTCGCGCTGCATTTGCTTGGCGAGTTGAATGCGACAGCACACTCTCTCACCCTCAAACAATGGGAGCCTGAACTGCTGTTTGAAGTAAAAGCGCGACGGCTGAAACTTCTGCGTTTAAAAGCCAATCGCAGTGAAAGTGACAAAGCGCGTCTGATGCCAGAGATGGACTTACTGTTGTCCGGACTGGTAGCCATTGATCCTGCCAGAGCTGCCGTCTTGTGTGGCTAAAACAAAATAAGCGAACTGTAAAATGGAAGACTTAACTCTGCGTTATTATGACGCGGAAATGCGTTATTTAAGGGAAGCGGCAAAAGAGTTTGCGCAGGCGCATCCGGATCGTGCAGCCATGCTGGATCTGGATAAAGCCGGTATTCCCGATCCCTATGTGGAGCGATTATTTGAAGGTTTTGCATTTTCGATGGGGCGATTGCGGGCCAAAATTGACGATCATCTTCCTGAATTTACCGAAGGTTTGATGAGTCTGCTGTGGCCTCATTATTTACGTACCATCCCTTCCTTAAGTATTGTCGAGCTTTTACCTGATATTGATGTGCTGAAAATGAGCGAGAGGATTAACGCGCGGTTTGGCGTATTGTCACAGCCCGTCGGTCCTAAAAAAACGGTATGTCAGTATCGTACTACACAGCCCGTCACGCTCAATCCGCTGTCTGTCACGGCGGTGAATATCGATGCGGAACCTGACGGACGCTCGGTCATCCGTATGCGAATAAAGTGCAATCCACAGATGGACTGGTCGCAAACTGATCTGACGCGCCTCAGTTTTTACCTGAGTGGTGATGCACCGGTGACCCATGCGCTGCACCTTGCTTTGACAAAGCGTCTGGCCTCTCTTTATCTGAGGCTCCCCAAAAGCGTAGAGCGTATTCGACTGGATGGTTACTTTTCACCTGGCGGATTTGCCAGTGAAGACAGTTTATGGCCAAAAGGCGATACGGCGTTTGGCGGCTGGCAATTATTGCTTGAGTATTTTACGTTCCGCGAAAAATTTATGTTTGTCCATCTTAACGGTCTGGAAAAGATAATGTTTCCTGCTGGTATAGATTGCTTTGAAATAGAGGTGGTACTGACTCAACAGTGGAATTCTGAGCTTCCTCTGGGGAGTGAAAATATTCGTCTTCATTGCGTTCCGGTGATTAATCTCTTCACTATGGAGGCCGATCCACTGGTGGTTAATGGACTAGAAAGCGAATATTTGCTGCGTCCGCGTAGGTTGCAGGATGGACATACGGAAATTTATGCAGTCGATGCGGTTTCAGGTTCACAGCGAACGCATAACGCCGTCTATGCTCCTTTCACCAGTTTTCGCCATAAGGGAGGCATGATGCGCCGTAACGCGCCAGAGCGTTATTACCATACTCGCGTCAGACGCGGCGTATCCGGATTATATGATACATGGTTGATCCTTGGAGGAGATGCCTGGGAGCGGGATCGTCTTGCTGAGCAGGAAACCTTGTCATTAAAAGTGACCGGAACAAACGGTCAACTACCCAGGCGAGCTTTGCAGAGTTCATTGCTCAATCGCTGCGAGCAGATCCTCCAGACGCCGATTGCCGTGCGCAATCTGTGTAAGCCGACACTACCTGCTTATCCTCCCGCAGAGGATCGTTTTCACTGGCGAGTGTTGAGCCACCTGGGATCCAGCTTTCTGAATATGATGGCCAGCGCAGAAGTGCTCAAAGGAACGTTGTCTCTCTATAACTGGCAGGACGATGAGCTTAATTATCGTCGTCTGGATGCGATCATGGATGTTCAGCAACATGAAATACAGCGCTTTGAAAAAGGATTTTTACTCCGTGGGGTGGATATCGAAATAACGCTTGATGAGAACGGATTTACCGGTGAGGGCGATATTCATCTGTTTGGTGAAATGCTTAACCGCTTTTTTGCGTTGTATGCGGATATTCATTTATTTAATCAGCTTACTTTAATCATACAGCCGGCAGGGAAAAGCTTGCGATGGAAAGAGAATCACAATCAGCGACTACCCGGCTGCTAAATAGCCTTGGTGAAAACCTACCCCGTACTAATTTTTATCGTTTCTGCCAGTTGTTGGAACAGTGGAATCCACAAGCGCCAAGTCCTGGAAGCCAACAAAGTCCGCGCTTCGATACCATTCGTTTTCGTCCTCATCCCGGGATGGGGTTCCCGGCGGGGGAGCTAAAAAATGCAGAATATGATCCGCTACAACCCATACTTCCACCAACGGTTCGTGTCACTTTTATGGGATTGTATGGCGTGGAATCACCGCTGCCGACAACCTATCAGGATGATATTGCCCAGCGTCAGGAAGGTTCGGACGTTGCTGCTGAGTTTCTGGATATTTTTAACCATCGCTTAATTACGCAGTTTTATCGAATCTGGCGTAAATACAGCTATCCGGCGACCTTCCGCCCAGGCGCTACAGATGAAACATCACAATATTTACTGGGGTTGACCGGGTTGGGCATTCGGGGATGCGCCACGCAAACCGAGGCTCCGTTATCGCGTTTTTTGGCGCTGTTGGGAATCATGAGAATGCCAACGCGTACGGAGGAAGGTATATCCGCGCTGGTATCTTTATTATCACCAACAACAAATATCACCGTGACTCCTCATGATAAGCGCTTAATCCTGCAGGATAAGCCGTTAAAAATGAGTACGCGGCAACCCGTTAGCCTCCATTCTCGCCCGGTGATGGGACATAGCGCTGTAGATATTAACAGCCAGGTGCTTATTACTCTTACAACGGATGTTCCCGATGAGGTTCGCGACTGGTTACCGGGCGGCCAGCTTTATCATGATTTTCTCGCGCTGATGCACGTGTATTTAGGCGCCAGAGTCAATGCAAGGCTGCAATTACGCATTCCTCGCTCGGCACTTCCGGATGCTCAACTTACCAGTAACAAATGTGAACGGGCAGTACAGCTTGGCCGCACGGCCGTTTTGCGTCTGGATAACCCGGAAGCTAATAATCAATTTATAACAATTAAACTTGGGCTTTGGCAGAGCCTTAGTCAACATGATCAGCGGAGGGAAGCCGATGAGACTGGCGATTATCGCTATTAATTTTGCCGTAATAACCGTAATGACCAGTGTGGTCACTGGATGTGGTCTGACACAAAAAGTATCGGAAGGCACGGTGTCATTAACGAAGTCTATTTTTTATAAGGAAATTAAAACGCTGCATTTGGATCTTTCCGCCAGAGAAGGCGCTAATAAAAATGCGCAGGGCATAGCGCTTTCTACGGTTGTGCGTATTTACCAACTCAAAGATCGTAAAGCGTTTGATTCGGCTAATTATCAGTCTTTATTTGAGCAAGATAGCACGGTGGTGAAAACAGATTTACTGGCTCAGAAAGATGTTTTGATACGTCCTGGTGAAAGTGTAACTGTCGATATTCCACTCGAAAAGGAAGCGCAATATGTTGCCGTGGCGGGGATGTTTATTTCTCCTGAACAGTCTGAAGATTCATGGCGCGTGGTATTACGCCGTGAAGATCTCGATCCTGATAAGGCGCGTGTGCTTGAATTAAATACCCGGACTCTGGCACTCCTGGCGCAGGAGGATGAGTAATGGTCAAGCAGCCGTCTCTTTATGACATCTTACTGGGTAATTTTTCCGGTGGTTTCCCTTTGCACTCGGTCAGTGAAAACACGCAGGTCATCTTATCCGTCCTGGATAATATGCAGCGCATTTTGAATACTCGTGCCGGTAGCCTCAAACATTTACCCGATTACGGTCTGCCGGATATGACCAAAATCCTCCAGGGAATGCCAGGTACGGCACATCAGCTTATCAGCACGCTTTCTCAGGTTTTGTTGAAGTATGAACCGCGGCTAAAAGGTATTCAGGTAACGATGCAGGAGCAGGAAACTCCGGGGCATTTGCGTTATTCCATTGATGCTGAACTGCAAGACCTTGGCATTGTTCGCTATGGTACTGATTTTACCCCTGAGGGGCGGGTTCTTATCCGTCACCTTAAGAGGCAGGGTTGGCTTGAGACTGGAGTGTACTGACATGGATAAGTATCGCATCAGCACCGGTGGTGACCCGCGTGCTTTCACGGAGTTCGGGTTGTTACGCGATGAAATCAGCAAGCTGACTCACCCCGCGCGCCCGGACGTTGACTGGAAAAAAGTTGAACAGTTAAGCCTGGCATTGTTTCGTCATAACGGCGTCGAACT
>OIEX01000449.1_pt1 | contig 16452 bp, 14 predicted proteins | sample 1581911 | NCBI WGS metagenome assembly OIEX01 (sample SAMN07977761, study PRJEB24534) | human gut metagenome | reverse complement strand
GGCATAATGGTGTTGTATTTCTCCTTAAAAATAATAAAGCAATAAAAATTTTTAGAAGAATGAGTGTTTGGAAAGATGAAAGTAGTATATTAAAAAGAGTTAGAAAGTCTAGATTTTTTCCAAGAATATATGAAGCTAAGCCAGGATATATTATACGAGAATATGTTGATGGGGTTAGATTAGATAAGTATCTAAGAAGAGGAAATCTAGATGAGGAGCTTTGCAAGGAATTATATTTAATGATTTTAGAATTTGAAAGATTAGGATTTAAAAGAATTGATATAAGGTGTAAAGATATATATATACAAGATGATTATACTCTTAAAATAATAGATCCTAAAAATAACTATAAAAAGAGGGTATCATTTCCTAGACATCTTTTTAAGGGGCTTTTTAAAAGAGATGAGTTAAATAGATTTTTAAATTATGTAGCTGAAATTGATGAAAAAAGAGCTCATATATGGAGAGAAAAGTTTGAAATTTATGCAGAGGATAAAAATTTGTTAATATAATATTAATAAGTTAATAAAAAATAGTAAATCACTTAAAGTATATGTTTAAAGATTTTAGATTAAGTAGTATCTTAGTATTAAGAAGAATTTTATACTACATAGTCTAAAAGGAGTTGATAGATTTGAGAGAGAATTTTATATTTAAAGATGATGAAGAATTAGAATTACAAGGATATAAATGGAGTAATGGTAAAGAATTTAAGGCAGTTATTCACATATTACATGGAATGACAGAGGATGCTATTAGATATGATGAATTTGCAGAAAAACTTGTTGAAGCAGGATTTTTAGTTTATGCTCATGACCATAGAGGGCATGGATTTACAGCTAAGGATTTAGATTCTTTAGGATATCAAGCAGAAAATGATGGATTCCAATGGATGATTGATGATGCTAAAACTTTAATAGAGTCCTCTAAAGAAAAACATAAAGGATATAAAATAATACTTTTTGGACATAGTATGGGATCTTTTGTAAGTCAGAGGCTAGTTCAAGAATATAATGATTTAGTGGATGTGTTGGTTTTATCAGGAACTAATGGTGAGCCAGATAAGTTAGCTCCACTTGGAGAATTTGTAGCTCAAGTAGAAATGTCATTAAAGGGAAGAGAACATAAAAGTAAGCTTATGGATAAGTTGATTTTTGGAAGCTTTAATAAGAATTTTAAACCAAATAGGACAGATTTTGATTGGCTTTGTAGTGTAGAAAGTGAAGTAGACAAGTATATAGAAAATGAAAGATATGGTTTTATATGTTCAAGTTCCTTTTATTACGATTTGTTAAGAGGGGTAAGAAGCATACATAAAGCTGAAAATATGAATAGAATAAATAAAGAAATGCCTATTTATATTTTTGGAGGAGATAAAGATCCAGTAGGTAATTTTGGTAAAGGTGTAATCAACTTAAAAGATAAATTAGAAAAAGTAGGAGTAAAAAATATTGAGTATAAGCTATATGAAAATGGAAGACATGAAATGTTAAATGAAAAAAATAAAGTAGAAGTTATGGAAGATACTATTCAGTGGCTGTTGAAAAATATTTAAAAGATATATATAATTAATTAGAGTATTAATTAGGAGTGTGTCAAAATTTTGATACCTCCTTTTTGCTTTATGTAAGTTAAGATGATTTTGATATAATAGATTAGAAAAATAGGAGAAGATATGGATAATAACTATAGAATTATAGATAATTATATACGTAGTGGTGATAAAGCTCATGATGAAGGGAATTTAATAAAGGCCTTAAATTATTATTTAAGAGCTGAGGAGCTTCTAGAAGGAGAAAGAGATATTGATTTAATAATAAGCATAGCTTTAATGCTAGATGAGTTAGGAGATACTGAAAAGGCCAAGGAAAAATATGAAGAGGCCTTAAGTATAAATAGTTTTGAGGTTAGAGCTTATTATGGATTAGCAGTGATTTATGATGAAAAAGAGGATTATGTAAAGGCTATAGAATTATATAAAAAGGCTATAGATATAAATCCTGTTTATGATAGAGCTATATTTTTCTTAGCAAATGCATTAGATAATGTGGGAGATAAAGAAGGTGCAATAGAGTATTACCAAAAGACAATAGAGGTTTGCAAAGAAGACTTTTGGGCTCATATAAATTTAGGATCCATATATGAAGAAAGAGATATGCTTCAAGAGGCTTATAGAATGTTTTCTAAAGCTCTTCAAATAGATGGAGAGCACTATTTAGCTCTTTTTAATATGGGAGTAATATATAAAAGATTAAATGTATATGATAAGGCTAAGAAATTTTATGAGAAAGCCATTAAAAAGAATTTTGGTTATGCTTTTTCATTCTTAAATTTGGCAGTTATATATAAAGAAGAAAATAATATAGAAAAGGGAATAGAGATCTTATCACTGGGCTTAAGATTTAATCCAGAAAATCATTTTTTATATTATAATAGAAGTTGCTTTAAGGCTATTTTAGGAAATGATTTAGAGGATGCCACAGAGGATTTAATTAAAGCTGTTGAGTTTTATCCAGAATTTATAAAATATATAAATAAAGATAATGATTTAATTGAGGTAAGAAATAGTAATAAGTTTAAAAGTTTCTTAGAGACCTTAGATATTGGTTAATTCCAATATTTAAGGTCTTTTAAATTACAATTAAATACAATAATTTACAAAAATTAAATAATTTCCTCTCTTTTTTATGATAATGTATATTTATATGGCTATATTTAAGGGGGAAGTATATTGGAGTACATAGAAAATGACTATATGTATTTGAAACTTAGTAAAATTAGAAATTTAGTTAATATTATTATATTTATAGCAATTATTTTATATACTGTATATTTTTTTAATCCACGTACAGCTCTTTATTTATCTACAATTATTGAAACTATAGTAGTGTTTGCTATAACATTTATTGCCACAACTGTATTTAAGTTTTCTAATAAAAAGATTTTTAAATTAATAGGTATTTATTTATTATTAGTTGCCATATTCAAGTTTGATATACTTGTTTATTTAATAGCCTTTTGGAGCGAAAAAGAAATAATTCAATGTTTAGATTTAAAACCAGTAGCTATTTGTACTGTTTTAGAAAGTGTATATTGCTTTATGATAATAGCATATGTAAAGTCAGTAGATTTAAATATAAAATTAATAGTTTGTTTTTTAAGCATAGTGTCATTAATCAGTATATTTTTTTATGATATAAGTGTTTTTTTGGTAGTATCAACAGTACTTCTTTTAATAATTTTATGTCTTTTAAGAAGTTTTAAACTTTTTAAAAATAATTTATTAAATTATTTAAAGTTATTTGTGCTAATAAATTTATCTATAGTAGTATTAGATATTTTATCATATAGTTTAGGTTTAGAGTCACTTATACTATTAGGTGATATATTAAAAATATCAATATATTTAATTATATATGTTTGGATTTCAGAAATGCTTATTACAAAGCCATATAAAACTTTACATGAAGATATAATTGATAAAAATAAAAAACTTAAAATATTAAATAAGAAAATGGAAGAGAGTAATAATGAGTTTAAAGAATTTAAGAAAAAATTAAGAGATAATGAAATTTATTTTAGGAACTTTTTAAATAATGCACCTATGTCTATAGCGATTTTAAATAATGATAATCATAGGATTTTTGCTGTGAATAAAAGATTTTCACATGAATTAAATTTAAAAAGTAATAGAGAGGTAATAAATAAGAACTTATTTAAGATAATAAATATTGAAAATAAAGAGGAATTCTTAAGAACAAAAAAGGGAGAAGCTTCATTTGTTACTTCTGGAATAGAAGTTTTTTGGGAGTTAGATATTTTACTACAATCAAAGGGTTACTTAATAATATCAATGAAAAATATAACTGAACTTAAGTTTTCAGAAAAGATAAAAGATAATTTAAGAAAAAGAACCTTATCAGAACAAATAAAAAATGATTTTTTATCAAGTATTTCTCATGACTTAAAAACTCCTATAAATGTTATATATTCATCAGTTCAAGTGCAGGAGAAATTTTATAGTAATGAAAATATTAAAAAAGTTGATTATTATAACCAAGTTAATAAGGAAAATTGTATGACCTTACTAAGGTTAGCTAACAATCTAATTGACTCATCAAAAATTGATTACGATTATTTAAAACCAAACTTTAAAATTTATAATATAGTAACATTGATTGAAGATTCTATAGGAAATTTAGCTGAATATATAAAAGAGAAAAATTTAACTTACGTATTTGATACCAATGAAGAAGAAGTATATGTTAATTGTGACCAAGAGTTTATTCAGAGAATTATTTTAAACTTAATTTCAAATTCAATAAAGCATACAAGGGAAGGTGGAATTGGAGTAGAGATTAAGGCAAAGAAAAGTAAAGTTATTATTAGTTTTACAGACACTGGTGAAGGTATGGATAAAGAATTTATAGAAAAGGCTTTCTTAAGATATAGCAAGGGAAATAAAAAAGGAGTAAAAAATAAAAGTACAGGAATTGGATTATATATTGTTAAGAATTTAGTTGAATTGCAAAATGGAACTATAAATATAAATTCAATTAAGGATACAGGAACAAATATAAGGTTGGAATTTAGTAGGGAGAAAAGTTGTGGAATATAAAGTAGAATATGAAAATCCTAAATTACAATATTATATATTAAGAATAATATATATATTAATAATACTATCAGCAGTATTGTTTATAAGAAAAGAAAAATATATTATGTTTTATAAATTTTTAGACTTGTCTTCAGTAATAATGTTAGGAACCTCATTATTAATAGGAATAAGCAGTAATGTAGATAAGGAAAAAAACTTAGTTTCTTATACTAATATGGGTATATTTTGGATTATTATTCCTGAGGTTTTTTCTTCATTTGTTTCCTTGGAGTTATATGTAGTAGATAAGATGATAGCTTATAAAATAATAGGCATATTATTTCAGTATTTTATTACCTTTGTAATAGTTTTAGGGAAGAAAAAGGACTTAGCTTTTAAGAAGATAAATAAAATTTTTCTATTATTAAATATTATCTTTAACATTATTTATCTCATAGTAATAAATAATACAAAATTAATGAGAGCTTTTATTAAAGGTGTATATATAAATAATTTTATGTTTATATTGATTGTTATTTTATTTTTAATATTATTAATAGTAATTGTTGCTGATGAAAAAAATACATCTGATAAATTCTTTTATTATTTAATTGCTTATATATTATTATTCTCAGTAGGAAATATTATTTTATTAAATAATCTTCATAATTTAAGAAATACTTATTTATTAGGAGTTTCCTTTAGTCAAATACTAGACTTCTCAGCATATTACATTTTAGTAGAAGGTATAATAAGATTTTCTTTAAATAAGAATTTTAATAATATAAATAGGATAATGCTCTTAAAAAGAGGTGAATTTAAGAGAAATAAAAGGTATTTAAGAAAAAAAATAGAGGAGCTAAAAGAATTAGAGAATCTTTTAGATAGAGAAGAATTGTTGTTTAATAATATTACTTCAGCCATTGGAGACTATATATTTATTTCTAAGGATGAAAAATTATTTTATTTAAACGACGAAGCCTTGGAATTTTTAGAAGTTGAAAACAAAGAATCCATATTGTTTGAAAGTATGGAAGTATTATATGAAAAAATACTAGAAAAGCAAGTTTATTTAAAAGAGAAAGGAAGTATGGATTCTTATAAAGAAATAATTTTTAAAAATATTAAGGGAGGCTACTCTAATGGAGAATTTTACACAATACCTTTTGGAGATAATTATAAAATTATAATTATAAATGATATTACTAAAAAAAATAATGCTTTAAGATTAAATAAGTATTTAAAAGATAAATTAGAAGAAGAAAATATAAAGGGAGAATTTTTCACTAATATATGTCATGAGTTAAGGACTCCTATAAATGTAATAAGTTCAGCTCTTCAATTAAATAATTTAAATATAGAAAATAAAAATCTTAATTCTATAGAAAGAAATAACCTAGTAATTAAACAAAATTGTTTAAGACTTATAAGGACAATAAATAATTTCATTGATGCTAATAAAATATCAGAGGGACAGATAGAAACAAATATTATGGTTCTTAATGTAGTTGAAGTTGTTGAAAATATATTAGATGCCTCTTCAGAATATATAAGTAAGAAAAAAATAAATTTTATTTTTGATCCTGATTTTGAAGAAATATTCATAGCTATTGATAGTGAGTTTTTAGAAAGAATAATATTAAATCTATTATCAAATTCAGTTAAGTATGGAAGTGAAAATGGAAACATATATGTAAAAATATATTTTGAAGGAAAAGATTTTGTAATAATGATAGAAAATGATGGAATAGCTATAAGTTATGATGAACAAAAATATATTTTTGACAAATTTACTAAAAGTAATAAGGCTTTAAATAGAACACAAGAAGGAAGTGGTTTAGGGCTTTATATAAGTAAATCTCTTATGAAAATGCAAGGAGGGGATTTAAAGGTTGATATATATGAGGGACATGGAAATAGATTTAAATTATATTTTTATGATGTAGATTTATTTAAGGAAACTGATAGGACAGAACATATTTTTAATAACAATTATTACAACTTAAAGGAAAGAGCTGAAATTGAATTTTCTGATATATACATATAATATATATCAAAAGGAATACATATAATTACCTGAGAGGTGATTTATGTGAATATATTCAAGGTTAATGGAAAATTTAATTTAGGTGATTTAATAATAAGTTTGTTAATAACTTTAGGTGGAGGATATGTTATTGGAAAGTTTATAAAGGAGAGTGTACAAGTATATGGCACTTTAAATAAACCTTGGTTTAGTCCACCAGCCATAATTTTTCCCATAGTATGGACTATTTTATATATAATTATGGCAATAGCAGCCTACAGAATATTTTTAAGGCATAAGCAAGGAGAAAAAACAAAGTCAGCCCTTTGGTTTTATATAATACAACTTGCATTAAATTTTGCTTGGAGCATAATATTCTTTCACTTTAAGTTATACGGATTAGCATTTATAGAACTCATCATATTATTAATATTTATAGTTATAACCACAATTAAATTTTTAAAGTTTGATAAAATAGCAGGAATTCTTATGATTCCTTATATCATATGGGTTTCCTTTGCTGGAGTATTAAACTTTTTTGTATGGCTGTTAAATGAAATGTAATTTAAAAATCTCTCTTATTTTAATAGAATAAGAGGGATTTTTTATTTAGTGCTATAATTATATAGAGATATTTAATAAAAACTTTCTTTAAAATAAAGTATGATTTAAAGAATAGCTAAAGGTAATATTTATCAAATCACATAAATAAAAGGGGGATAAAAAATGTTAATTAAAAATGGGAAAATATTTACCTGCGAAGAAGGTAAAATATATGAAAAAGGTGATATTCTAATTAAGGATGGAAAGATAAGTAAAATTGGGGAAGACTTAAGTCAATATATAGGAGAAGAAGAGGTTATTGATGCTAAAGGACTATTAATATTTCCAGGGTTTATTGAAGCACATTGTCATTTAGGACTACATGAAGAAGGAAATAATGGGGCAGGAAATGGAACCAATGAAGCTAGTGAGCCTATAACCCCACAAATGAGATCTATAGATGGAATAAATCCCTTTGATGGAGGATTCCAATCTGCAAGGGAAGCAGGAGTTACCACAGCTGTAATTGGGCCTGGAAGTGCCAATGTAATAGGAGGACAGTTTGCCGCTGTAAAAACAAGTGGAATATGTATTGATGACATGATAATAAAGGAACCTGTAGCAATAAAGGTTGCCTTTGGAGAAAATCCAAAAAGGGTTTATTCTGGAAAGAATAAAATGCCTAATACAAGAATGGCTATTGCAGCTTTATTAAGAGAAACTTTAACAGAGGCTGTTAATTATAAAAATAGAAAAATTGATGCTGAAATAGAGGATAGGGATTTTAGTAAGAATTTAAAATATGAGGCTTTACTTCCCTTAATTAATAGAGAAATACCTATGAAAGCTCATGCCCATAGGGCAGATGATATTTTAACTGCCATAAGAATAGCTAAGGAATTTAATCTTAAATTAACTTTAGATCACTGTACAGAAGGACATTTAATAAGTGATTATATTAAAAGAGAAAACTTAGATGCTATAGTTGGGCCAACTTTAAGTTTTAATGGAAAGGCAGAGACTTTAAATAAAACCTTTAAGACTCCAAAGGCCTTAATAGATAAAGGAATTAAAGTAGCAATAACTACAGACCATCCAGTGGTAACAATAGACAATCTTCCTCTTTGTGCAGCTATGGCTATGAAAGAAGGAATTACTTTTAATGAAGCCTTAGAAGCAATAACAATAAATCCAGCTGAAATAATAGGTATTGATGAAAGGGTTGGAAGCTTAAAGGAAGGAAAGGATGGAGATTTAGTAATTTTAAATGGAAGTCCCTTTGAAATAGCTACAAAAACTATTTATACAATTATAAATGGAGAGGTAGTTTATAAAGACTAGGAATAAAAGCAATTTTATATTATAATAAATAATGTTTGAATTTGATTTTTTAATATATTTTAGATAAATTAATGGAGCTGTATCAATATAACTTAGTAAAACTTATAATTAAATACTAAGTTTTGAGACAGCCCTTATTATTTTAATAAGTGAAATAAATTTTTAAATCTGTCAAAGATATAGAAGAGGAGATAATATAACAAAAGGATTATAATTAGGAGTGATACTTTGAAAAAGGTAATAATTGCAGAAAAACCATCTGTTGCTAGAAATATTGCAGATGCTTTTAATATAAAAAAGAGAAAAGATGGATACTTTGAAGGCGAAGAATATCTTATAACATGGGCTTTCGGACACTTATTGCAGTTATTTGATGCAAAGGATTATGATGAGAACATGAAGGGGTGGAGAATGGAAAAATTTCCTTTTATCCCAGAAGTCTTTAGATATAAAATAAAACAAGATTCTTTAAATAGAAACATCATTGATAAGGGTGCGGAAAAGCAAATAAAGATAATAAAAGGTCTTATAGATAGAGAAGATGTAGATGGAATAATTTCTGCTACTGACTTTGATAGAGAAGGACAAGTAATTGCAGATGAAATTTTCCTATATTTTAGTGAAAAGAAACCAGTATATAGACTTTTATTAAATGAATGGACACCAGATGAAGTTAAAAAAGGAATGGAAAAGTTAAAACCTAATGAGGAAATGCAATCTCTTCAAGATGCTGGTATAGGAAGACAGTGGGCAGACTGGATAATAGGTATAAACTTAACTTCTGTGACAACAATAAAATATAAGCTAAATGATGGACAGATTTTAAATATAGGGAGAGTTCTTCTACCTACTTTAAAGATAATTTATGACAGAGATAAAGAAATAGAAAACTTTAAATCAAGTGCATATTACAAACTTAATGGTACTTTTAAGACTTCAAAAAATGAGGAGTTTGAAGGAACTTATTATGAGAATAATTCAGAGAAGTTTGAAGATAAGAAGGTTTTAGATGAGATTAAAGAAAAGATAAAGGATAAAAATGCTGAAATAATTGAAAAGCAAACAGAAAGAAAAAAAGAATATCCACCATTTTTATTTAATCTTTCTAATCTTCAAGGATACATAACAAGTAAATACAAAGGATGGACTTCAGATAAGGTTTTAAAAGTAGCTCAATCTTTATATGAAAAGAAGTTTATAACTTATCCTAGAACAGGAAGTATGGCTTTAGAGGAGAGCTTAGTTGATAGAACTAGAAATGTTTTAGAAAAGCTTAAGGTAGGCTTGCCTTATGAGGAGCAAGTAAAGTTTGTTCAAAATAAAAGGGTTTTTGATAATTCAAAGGTTGAGAGCCATAGTGCCATAGTTCCAACTTACATGAAACCTAATAATTTAACACAAGATGAAAGAATAGTTTACACAGCAGTTAAAAATAGATTTCTTATGCAATTTATGCCTGTAGCTGAATTTGAGGAAACAAAAATAACTTCTAAGATAAATGATAAAGAGGTTAAGGGCGTATTTATTTCAAAGGGAAAAGTTCAACTTATAGAAGGATGGAGAGTTGTTGAAAAAATAGACAGTAAAGATACAATTCTTCCAATGGTAAATGAAAAAGAAATAGTTGACTTAGTAGATAGTAAAATAAATAAGGTTACTAAAAAACCACCTAAAAAGCATACTGAGAAGACTTTACTTAGGGTTATGGAGACTTGTGGCAAGAGTTTTAAAGAGGATGCAGAGGAAGATAGTGAAGAAATGATGGCTTCTATACTAAGTGGATTTAGCATAGGAACACCTGCTACTAGAGCTGAAACAATTAAAAAACTTAAGGATGTAGGATATATTACCACAAAGGGAAAAAGTTTAACTTGTACAGAGCTTGGTAGAACAATTGTTGAAATATTCCCTGTTAAGGAGCTTTTAGACTTAGAATACACAGGAAGACTAGAAAAAACTCTTTCAGATATAGAAAGAGGGAAGGTTAAAAAGGAAGATTTCTTAAATCTTATAAAAAACTTTACTATAGAGGGAGTTAAGGCTATAAAAAATGATGATTCCATGGCAAAACACTTTAAAGTAGAGGCTCCAGAAGGGGTAGAGGTTTTAGGAAAATGTCCTAACTGTGGAAATCCTGTTATAGAGGGAGAAAGAGGATTTGGATGTGTTAACTGGAAGAATGGATGTAAATATACCATATGGAAAAATGACAAGTATATAGCTTCCTTTGGAAAACAAGTAACACCTCAGATGGTAAAACTTCTATTAGCTAATGGAAAAGTCGGATTTAGAAATTTAAAAAGTAAAAAGGGAAATACCTTTGCAGCATACTTCATATATGAAAAAGATGAAGAAAAAGGCTATTTCACATGGAAAATGGAATTTATTTAATAAAATATATTTTGGAGTTGTATTAAAACAACTCCTTTTTGTTTGGTTAAGAGAAAGGTTTAAAATTTTAATTATAATCAAAGGTGAATTTGTAAGATAATTTTGATAAATCTTTTTCTTGTAAGTTAAAAAACTCATTTTCTATAGGAAATAAAATTCTTCTACCATGTTGTGGTGGAAGTCCTTTAGGGATAACAACACTTTTAAATGTTTTATTTAACACCTCTTTATCATTAGTATCACAAACTGAGATATTAAAATTTTCTAAGTTTTCAAAAGTAGTGTTTTCAGTTGTATTTAAAAAATAAGCATCTATAAATAGAGTATCATCTTCTTTAAACAATTGATTTATTATTAAGTTAAGAGTGTTTTTTTCTGTGGTGAAGGCTGTAATATCATATAAAATTTCTTTGTTTTGAATTTGATCTTCTTTAGAAAAAGTGCTTGCATCTAAGGTTAGAGTATTTGGATTTAATAGAACTGCTAAGGCAAAAAAGCCTAGAATTTTTTTATATATTTTCATTTTAATTCTCCTTAATTATAGATTTATATTTTTAGTATTTCTATAATTAAGAAAATATAGTCATAAAAAGAAAAAAACAGTGAAATTTTATCACTGTTTAGACAAATTTTAATATTAATGCAGATAGCATATATATTGGTGGAGCAAGGAAAACTGTTATTAATCCAGCAACACCTATAGATAATGAACTCATAGCACCATGAGTTTCACCAATTTCTAAAGCTTTAGTAGTTCCAACGGCATGGGCAGCTGTTCCCATAGAAACTCCCATAGCAACTTCATGATCAATCTTAAGTAATTTACATACCATAGGAGCTATGATTGCACCTGTGATACCAGTTATTATTACTGCTATAACTGTGATTGAAGGTATTCCACCAAGTCCGCTAGATACTTCAACCCCAATTGGTGTAGTAACTGATTTAGGAACTAAAGAAGCAATAAGCTCATGATTTACTCCTAAGAAATATCCCATTATTATAACACAGCACATAGAAGCAAAACTTCCAACTATTATTCCTGTCATTATCGGTACAAAATGATTTTTTAAAAGTTGTAACTGTTTATATAAAGGTACTGCTAAAATTACAGTTGCAGGTCCTAAAAATGCATTTATAAAACTACCACCAATATTATAAGTTTCAAAACTTATATGGCATGAAACTAAAACTGCAATTACAAGAGCAATTGCTATTAATAAAGGGTTTAGTAGTGGAATTTTAGTCTTCTTGTATATGGTCATACCAATTTCAAATGCAAAAAGAGTTAATAAAATTCCGAATAAAGGGTTATTAACAATGTTATTCATTAACTTCATCTCCTAGTAGTTTTTTTTCTTTTCTTCTTATTAAAGCTTGAACAACTAAACCTGTAACTCCTATTACAACAAAAGTTGAGGCTATACAAATAAATAATAATTTAAGAACATTTCCTTCTAATAATCCAACAGATGTCATAAGTCCAACCCCTGCAGGAACGAAGAAGAAGGCTAAATGATCTAAGAAGAATTGAGCAACACAGTCAATAGATTCTACTTTAACAACTTTAGTACATAGTAAAACTAATAATATTAACATTCCAATAATATTTCCAGGTACACTATGTATAAAACTTTTAGAAATAAATTCGCCTAAGAAGTATATAAACACTACAATAAGCATTTCTCTTAAAAGCTTCACTAGATAATCACTTCCTTTTTTTATTAAAAAAATATAAGGAACTATTTTTTAAGTTCCTTATACATTATAGAATGAATTTAAAATTAAAGCTATAATCAAATATCATAATAATTAATGATTTATACTTATTAAAGCGTTTTCTATATCATTTTTTGATAGGTTGCTTAGAATAGACTCATCATACTTAAGTGCTTTATTTAAAAATTCTTTGGCTTTATAAAAATCCTCTTTTTCTTTTGATATAATTCCCATAAAATAGTAGGGTTCTGAAAAATTTACACATTCATCTATTAATTCATCAAAATAAAAGCAAGCTTTTTTTATATCCCCAATTTTATAGAAAATCTCTCCTAAATTAGCTCTTATTATTTGGCTTAATTCATCAACTTTTAATCCTTCATTACTTATTGAAATTGCTTTTTCAAAATCTTCATCTTGAATCAAAACATATCCATAAACTTCATAAAAATCTAGAGAGTTAAAATTATTAGCTTTTAAATCATCTAAGATTTGAAGGGAAGTTTTTATATCATTTAATTTCCAATAAAGTATTGCTTGAAGTAAATCAAGTTGATTTGCATCTTCAGGTAAAAATTTTCTTTTAGATACTATGCTTTTTAAAGTTTCTAAAGCTTCAGTATAAGATCCTATTTTAAGTTCTAAGAAAACATAAGTTTTTATAGCTTTTACATTAGAACTATTACATAGAGCAGCCTTTCTATAAAGAGATAAAGCTTCTTCTAAATTATTAGCCCTAAGTTTTTTAGCACCTTTAAACATATAAATTAAATGCTTATTTATAGTTAATTTAAATATTATAAATGATAGAAGTAGTATGCTCCCCATAGGCACACTTACCTTAATCATTAAGAAAACTATAAAAATTATTGCAAGGACATTCAATAATGTATTTAAAATAGACCTTTTCATAATAATTATCCCCCTTTTAAATATTAGTTTATTAAAGAAATTATACTATATTTATAAGAGGGATAATATTGAATTTTTTAAAGTTAAAGTTAAATTAAATAAAAATCAAAATTTTAATATAACTTTTATAATAAATGTATGTTGTTTTCTTCACAAGTTCTTATCATATCTTCATCCCACATAGATGCTTGAACTTCTCCAATGTGAGCTTTTCTAAGGAAGAACATACATATTCTAGATTGACCAATTCCACCACCTATAGTATATGGTAATTTTCCTTCAAGAAGCATTTGATGGAATGGTAGTTCTTTTCTTTCTTCACATTCTGCTATTTTTAATTGTTTTAAAAGGCTTTCCTCATCAACTCTTATTCCCATTGATGAAAGTTCTACAGCCTCATCAAATAGAGGGTAGTAGAATAATAAATCTCCATTTAATGTCCAATCATCATAGTCTGGACTTCTATCATCATGTTTTTCACCAGAAGCTAATTTTCCACCAATTCCTATTATGAATACAGCGCCAAATTCTTTACATATAGCAGTTTCTCTCTCTTTAGAAGTAAGATCTGGATAACGATCTTCTAATTCCTGTGATGTTATAAATGTTATATCTTCAGGAAGAATTTTTTCTATGTGAGGGTATTTTGCTACTATAAAATCTTCTGTTGCTTTAAAAGTACCATATATTGATTTTACAGTTTCTTTTAAAGTTTCTAAATTTCTTTCTTCTTTATCTATTATTTTCTCCCAATCCCATTGGTCAACATAAATAGAGTGAATGTTATCTAAATCTTCATCTCTTCTTATAGCGTTCATATCAGTGTAAAGACCTTCACCATGTTCAAACTCATATCTATGAAGAGCTAGTCTTTTCCATTTAGCTAGAGAATGAACTATTTGAATGTTAAACTCTGGCATAGCTTTCATATCAAAACTTACAGGTCTTTCAATTCCATTTAGATCATCATTTAATCCTGAACCTTTATTTACGAAAAGTGGAGCAGAAACTCTTGTTAAGTTTAAGTTTTTAGCTAAAGAATCTTCGAAAAAGTCTTTAAGTTCTTTAATAGCAACTTCTGTTTCTCTAAGTGATAATAAAGGTTTATAGCCCTTTGGTATAAATAATTTTTCCATTTTAAACAACTCCTTAATTTTAAATGTAGATATATTTTTTGCTACATATATTTTTTTATAAATTTGTTTGGCCCCAAACAGGTTATTAAAATTTCTTTAAATGTTTTGATTTATACGTATAGTTAAAATAATAAAATTTAAAAATATATTATAAAAGACAATAAAAAAAGCCATCATCCTATATTTTTAATAGGACGAAGGCTGTATAATCATCTCCGCGGTACCACCTATGTTAGTACAAAAGCACTCACTTAATAACAGTGCATCTTAACACTGTCCTTCTTTTAACGGAAAGAAACCCGTCTAAGTCTACTGTCCAAAATAAATTTTGAAGTTCGGTTAGAAGCTCAAGGATGTTCTTCATCAAAGGTATAGTATGAGGCTTTCACCATCCCTCAATCGCTAAAACTCTTTCCAAAGATTACTTTTTCCCATCAATGCTTTGTACAACTTATTTATTTAATAATTAATATATACTAAAAATCTTAATTTGTGAAGGGGTTTTTTAAAATTTTTTTAAATTTATGATATAATTATTAAAAATATATATATTTTAAAGCTGATTTTTAAAATAATAAAGGAGAAATTTATGATAAAAGCAGTATTGTTTGACCTAGATGGAACATTGATAAATACTAATGATTTAATACTAAAGTCATTTAAACATACATTTAAAACTATGTTAGATTTAGAGCCAAGTGAAGAAGAGATTACTATGAACTATGGTAGACCATTGCAGGAAATTTTTAAATCCTATGATGAAAATAGAATAGAGGAAATGATTAATTGTTATAGAAAAATAAACTTAGAATTACATGATGATGAATGTAAAGAGTTTGCTGGCGTCGATTTAATGCTAAAAACATTAAAGAGTAAAGGAATTAAAATTGGAGTTGTAACTTCAAAGAAAAGTGATATGGCAGAGCGTGGTGCTAAACTAATGGGTATATTTAAGTATTTTGATACTTTTATAACTCCTGAAATTACTACAAAACATAAGCCAGATGGGGAGCCAGTTTTAAAGGCTTGTGAAAATTTAGGAGTATCTCCTAGTGAAGCTCTTATGGTAGGTGATTCACCTTACGATATTTTAGCAGGTAAAAATGCTGGGGCTAAGACCTGTGGAGTTAAATACACAGCATTGCCTCTTGAAAAACTAGGAGAGAGTAAGCCAGACTTTTATGTAGATAAACCTTTAGAAATTTTAGAGCTTGTTGAAAAATTAAATTCTTAATTTAATAGGTTTGTAATAAAAAAAGATTTAGTCTAAGACTAAATCTTTTTTTTATTAAAATATATTTCTTCTACGTCTTCTACGTTTTCTTAAATTTATTGCTCTTATAATAAGTAATATTAATACAATCGCAACAACTACTAGAACAATTATTCCTAAATAACTTAAGAAATTAGCTTTTATAAGAGTAAAAGTACCTATATCAGCTTTTACTGGATAATCCTTAACGTAAGCTCTTTGAGTAACAGTAACAGCAGCTGATTCAGGATTAGAAGCTAATTGCCAAGCGTTCATATCATTTAAGTTTATTGATTTTGATGTTTCTTTTTCATTTACATAATTTTTATAATAATCTATGTTTTCAGTTGCAACAAAAGGAACATCTATTTTCTTAGTTGGTCCAAACCATCTAAAAAGTTTATATTCAACTGGAATAGTATCTATTGTTGTACCAGCCTTTATGTATGGAACTTTATCTACAGAGTAACTGTAATCAATAATTTTATTCATATCATTAAATACAATTTCATCCTTAGCATCATATTGAGAATTT
>OIEX01000410.1_pt1 | contig 17970 bp, 15 predicted proteins | sample 1581911 | NCBI WGS metagenome assembly OIEX01 (sample SAMN07977761, study PRJEB24534) | human gut metagenome | reverse complement strand
AAGAAGAGTTTAGATGTATATTATCAAGATATCCAGAAGTATTACAATGTATTCCTATATTATTAGCTGTACGTGCTAGTGAAATATATTGCCAAGATGATCGGGGTGGTATTTTATTTAACTTCAATCATAAGAAGTTCTCATTATCTACTGAAGATGATTTAGATAAGTATGTATATTTTATGAAAGAAACAGGTCTGTTTGATTTGCTTAGCAAACATATAATAAACAATTTGGTAGATTATGTAATGGGTGTTGAAACAGGACTTGACTCTAATGGCCGTAAAAATCGTGGTGGACATTTAATGGAAAACCTTGTTGAAAAATTTATTATTAAAGCTGGTTTTATTAAAGGGGTCAACTATTTTAAAGAAATGTATATACATGAGATTACAGAAAAATGGGGAATAGATTTATTTGCAATCTCAAATCAAGGGACAACTGAAAAACGTTTTGATTTTGTTGTAAAAACAGATGATATGGTATACGTTATTGAAACCAATTTCTATAGCGGAGGGGGGAGTAAATTAAATGAAACTGCTCGTAGTTATAAAACCCTTGCATTAGAATCTAACACTATTGATGAAATTACATTTGTTTGGTTTACTGATGGTAAAGGCTGGAATAGTGCAAAAAATAATTTAAAAGAAACCTTTGATGTTATGGAACATATTTATAATATTAAGGATTTGGAGAATAATATTATTAGTGAGGTCTTTAAATAATGGCCAAGAATGTTAAGACAATAAAAAAATGGGAACCAGAAGATTTTGAATTAGAAATGACAACTCATTGGTCTTTTCCAAAACGTGGTGATTGGGCAACTCATGATGCCAAATGGCGCGGTAATTGGTCTCCTTATATTCCTAGAAATTTGTTGCTTCGTTATTCACAAGAAGGTGATTTAATACTCGATCAATTTGCTGGCGGTGGAACCACTTTAGTTGAAGCAAAATTACTTAACCGTGATATCATCGGTATTGATATAAATGAAGTTGCACTAGAACGATGTAAAGAAAAAATTGATTTTGATTATGAATCAGCTAAAGGACGAGTCGAACTACATAAAGGTGATGCTCGTAATTTAGATTTTATATCTGATGACAGCATTGATTTCGTTTGTACACATCCTCCCTATGCTAATATTATAAAATATAGTGAAGGTATAGAAGGTGATTTATCACAGCTAAAAGTTCGTGAATTTCTTGAAGAAATGAAATTAGTCGCATCTGAATCGTACCGTGTTTTAAAAAAAGGTAGATTTTGTGCGATATTGATGGGGGATACACGTCAAAAGGGACATATGGTTCCAATGTCGTTTGATGTTATGCGTATTTTTGAAGAAGCTGGATTTAAATTGAAAGAGCTTATTATTAAAGAACAGCATAATTGTAGAGCTACTGGGTATTGGAAAACTAATAGTATTAAGTATAATTTTTTATTAATTGCGCATGAGTATTTATTTGTATTTAAGAAATGATCGAAAAATAAAATTTTATTATTGAATACTAGATGAGTATTCTCTGGCACCAATCATTTTTGTGTTTGGTGCCATTCTTTTGAAGTAAAAAAATACTTACACGAAATTAATTAATGGGAAAATATCATAATTTATTTGAATTTCAAAGTTAGAGGTATTTATGAATATACTTATATGTCTCATCATTATTGTTATTACCGGTATATTACTGATGAAGCGCTATCAACCGCAGCCAATTTTGATAGGCATGGGCATCCTGATGATGTATATCGCCTATGAAGGTAACTGGATTAATGCCATATTAGATGAATCTCAGTCTACAGGCGTTCTGGTGTTTGATGCGATGGATATTGTGCGGATTACAACATCAGAGAATGTAGTGAGCTTAGGACTCATGATCATGACCTGTGCTGGTTATGCAAAATATATGGAACACATTGGGGCTGGGACGAGGCTGGCTCATACATTTATAAAGCCTTTGTATCGTCTTAACAGGCCATACATAGTGCTAGCTCTTATGTTTCTACTCAATATGGGGTTATCCATATGTGTACCGAATCCGTTGAGCCTTGCTTTGCTTATGATGGTCACCATCTATCCTGTTCTGTTGCGTCTTGGGGTGAGTCCTGTCGGTGCTGCTGCAGTTATTGCTACAGGCCATTTGATGGATGTAGGGCCCGGTGCCGTTTCGACATTGCTCATAGCCAAGACACTTAATATACCGGTACCAAACTATTTCGTAGGTTATCAGTTACGCCTCTATTTCTTGGTGGCTGTTGTGACGGCGGTAGCACACTTTTTATGGCAACGATATCGCGATCGATTAGATGGCCCTATGGACGTAGGTGACTGTGAAAGCATCCCTGAGGCACCAATTGGACCTAAGCCATATATGATATTCCCTTTGTTGCCTCTATGTTTCATCTTGGGCTTTAGCCAATATGGCTTGCCTGGCGTAAAGATGAATGTAACCCTTGCCATGATGCTTGCTTTTGGTATTGCCTTGTTGGCAGAACTCATTCGTCATCGTAATTTAAGGACCGTCCTTAAAAGTACCACTGTATTTTTTGAAGGCATGGGGAATCAGTTTTCCTATGCGGTAACCCTTATTATAGGTGGACAAGTCTTTGCACAAGGCTTAGTAAGTTTAGGCCTTATTGATTCGTTAGTTAGTGCACTTCAAACATTATCTCTAAATTCTGTGGGACTTACCTCTGTCATGGGTGGAGGCATGCTAGGCCTTAGCATGGTAACTGGCAGTAATGTAGCACCTTTATTTACATTAGTGCCACTCGTGCCTAATATTGTATCTAATCTCGGACTAGATCCGATTACGACCATGCTAGGAATGCAAAATGGGGCTAGTCTAGGGTTGTTCTTGAGCCCTATCAGCCCTGTTATGGTCGGTGTAGCAGGGGTAGCACATATTAAGTCGGTAGATTTACTTAAGCGAACCTCTGTGCCTGTGCTTGTAGCGCTTATTACGAGCTGTGTGGGGATATGGATACTCTATTAATAACGGTGAATAATATAAGGTTGTAAACAATAAGACGCCTCGTTATCGCAATAGATAATGGGACGTCTTGTTGTTTATAATAAAATATGAGAAAAACATGAATTTTTATATCTGTATATGATAAAATGAAATTAATTATACAAGTGTTTCGTGATTTACAGATTTCATAATGGAGTCCTTAAAATAAAAAAATCCCAATTCAGAAGAATTGAGATGATACCCTACGTCGGGTGGCCCGAAGGCATTGAAAATAAATTTGTATTTGAATTCGTGGTGTAATTCTGTAAATCTCTAAAACTACCGCAATGATGATATAAGATTGTACAAAAGTAGCATTACTATACATAATATAGGGCACCTGGCATATGCCATCTGTGTCTATACGTTAGTAATGCTACTTTTGTTATGTTGCTAGATTTATTGTGTTAAATATTTTATTACTTTAATTTCATTAGAGATGCATTTAGCATATCTAACCGTTCAGCAAATAATGTTTTCATCATAGTAAGACGATCTTCCGTAATATTTGGATTTTTTACATATATGGAATCCATCAATTCCATCGCTGTTTTAGACAATGACTGCGGAATTGTTAGTGGTGTTGTTACATACTTTATTTGCTTATCATATTTCGATTTAAACGGTAATGATGGATACGTATGGAATGGTCTATGTGGATTAATCGTCATTTCGTTGTACCATAATGTATTGCCATTATCGAAGATCGGGGCCATGCCAAGGAATTCAAGTGTTGTAGAATTCCGTAAGAATCCAAAGTTACCGTAGTGACGGTCGTCATTTAATGTTAGATAGTCCAAAGCAAGTGTCGCATCTAAATGGGCTTTCACATTTGGAATTGAAAAATGTGTACACTGATCTAAGAACGCTTGGTATTTATTATCGCGTCGTTTAAGTGGCGCTGCTATGTGCCAAGCAGGGATGTATTCAATGTCTTCGCTCGTAAATAGTGGGCAAGATGACACGATTTCACCAGATGCGATTGTTTCTAATTCATATGTTACATGGTGAAAGTTTAGTTCTTTGCATAATTTTGACACAAATACTTCATTAAATGGTTGTTGATTGAGGAAGTTTCCAGCTTTTAATAGACGAATACCTTTTTTTTGTTGCACCCACATCTGACGAAGAGAACCGTTTACAGATGAATTCGGTGTAATTAAATCGATATCGATATCATCAGAATCAGATAAGAATAAAGGTGTGTCAATTATAGGATGGTCATAAAAATTGGTAGTATCCCAATCTAAATTAGAGTGTATTGGTTTCATCCAATAGTGGTCAGATAGATTAAGTTGATATGATTTTAATGAAAATTCTAATGCATCTGATGCGTGATAGGCCTCTAGTAAATCTTCTAAATTAGGTCGCGAACCGGGAATCGCACGATGCTTTAAAAAATCATTAAGTGCGATTTCTTGATTGTCCATGACCAGCATATTCAATGGTTTGCGGTCTGGATTTATTATTTCAGTAACCTTTGTTACTGTTAACGTATCATCTAATATTGCTGTTAACACAGGAATATTTTTATGCATTAGGATATATCTGCACATAGCATCACCTCCTTTATGTTAAGAATTAATAATTATATACATTATATCGTAAAATAGAGCTATAGGTATACATTTTACATAGTAATCTAATATTTCTTAATAAAATGACTATTAGCAAAACAAAACGCCCCCTTCACAGCAACCATCTAAGGCTGCCAATGAAGGGGGCGTTTTGCATTGTAGTAAGAAAGTTAGTAAACATTTAGACGGAATCTAAATGTATATATATAAGGCCATACAGCTTACGATAAGAGGGGGAAGTAGCATCCTATGGGAGTAGTATTGCATAAAAAGGGGAAATATATTGGGATGCGTCTCTCATAGATATGCAAGGGATATACAGGGGAGATATCTATGGTTGTACAACTATATGGCCGTATATAACGGTATGTTATATAAATTAGAATTTATGAGTAAATCCAGCGTTTATGCCCCAGTCAGCTTGATAATCACCAGATAGACCGGTAGTAACGTCTGCATATACACTGTTGTTCGTATTGAAACCATAACGGCCGCCGAATGCGAGTTCAGTCCAAGTGCCTTTGAGGTCTTGTTCTGTCAATTTTACGGCATTACCGCTAGCATAGGTAGTTTTCACATTGCCTGTGAAAGCATGACCTGCAGCAAAGCGTGTATATAGGTTACCATTGCCAAATTGTTTGCCTACTTCGAGACCTAGTTTGCCAGATGTGCTATTTACGCCAGCTTGGTTAACGGATACATTGCCTGCTGTAAAGTCACGACCACCGAAGTGTGTATAGTTCAACTGTGCTTGTGGTTCTACATAGAAACCATTAGCAGATTTTATAGTTTTGCCGTAGCGAACGCCGATGCTATACGCATTGGATTTTACATCGCCAGATTTAGCTTGGCCGATTTCATTACGCGCTGTAAATTCATTAGAGATACGACCTACTTGAGATTCTACATGTACGTATTGATCCTTACCAAGGTCTTTCAATCCATAAGCGCCAACAGCATAGGATTTTACCTTGCCAGAACCATTGAATACATAATCTTCAGAACCGCGTAGGTAAGAAACTTGGCCACCAACGGTCCAGTCACGGCTAGTTTTAGTATCATAGCCACCTTGGATGCTTGTATAATCAGTAGCTGTATTGATACCGTCATTAGCATAATTATATCTACCGCCACCAATACGAGCCCAAATACCTGTTGGCGAACCTTGTTGTAATTGGCTAGCACGATTCATATCGCTCGTCATTGTACGCCATGCGTTGATATTACCAACTACAGCAGAACGAATGCCGCGCATTTGTGGTGTATCATAAGAGTCAGTCGTTACTACAGGACTTGGTGTTACAGGAGTAGGTGCTGGAGTAACAGGCGTCACTGGAGTTACAGGAGTAGGAGCCGCATAGGAACCTTGACCATTACCGTTTTGCCATGTAATAGCACCTTCTTTTTGATCTGTAGTTAACGCTTTTTGGAAACTTGACACGATGCCATTAGAAGCGATGGATACAGTACCAGAAAGGTTTCTTTCACCATTCATATAATTTTCGTAATAGAATTTATGCGCCAAGTTATCTAGAATCTTGTTTACATTGCTTTCAGAGGACGTATCGAGATGATCGCCTGTTACATAGCCATGTACACCAGACCCTGTTGTAGCGGATTTTACGATGAAGTTCCCCCCTTCGATGTCAGATGCATCAAGGCCTGTTTTTTGAGCGGCTGGTTTAGCGAAGTTCAAACCAGTACCAGCGCTCATGTCGTAAATGACATTGATGTGGCCGTCTAAATTATTAACGTGGATGTCGCTGCGAGAATCTTGGGAAATACGGCTGAATCCTTCACGTGTACGAGTGCCTTTGAGTGTATTGATACTGCTGCGCGCTTCATTGCCTTTAATTTGGAATGCTTCCAAGCCACCCATGTTATCGTGGCTCCACATGCCACCATCAAAGGTCATGTTGATTTCGCCACCCTTATCCTCTAATGTGTTCACAGCCTTGCCGGTAAATTGGTTAGGGCTATTGTGCGCACGGCCGAGGCCAATATTAATCACGGATGGTTGCTGTTGTTGGTATGGAGGCATCGTTTTATCAGATACAAGTATATTACCTTGCATATTAAATACTTTATGTTTTACAGTACCTGAATCATCGATACCAAGATTAATTTTACTGTTATAGGCAAATGCTAGTGGATAGGGTGCGTCCCATGGGGCCGTATTCACGTTCATAACCCCGCCATCCACTTGAATGGAACTATTATCTAGCATGCCTGTAATGAAAGCTGGTTGGCGATGGCGCTTAGGCAATTGGTTTTGATCAGGCGTATCCAAGGATGCAATAGTCACTTGACCACCGTTTGATGCAATGACACCTGTTGCCGTCGTATTGCCAGTGCTTTCAAATTTACTTTCAGAACCTACTGCAAACACATTGCCATTAGAACCAAGGCCTGCTGCCGCCCACGTGCTAGGGAGGGCCACTGTAGATGATAACATAGTCATCATTACAGCGGACAATAACATCTTATTTCTCGCTCTCATTCTCTTACACCTCAACTATATTACTTAATTTGTAATTTATTTTTATATTGTGAAAGACTCTTCATAAATGAATATATATCTATCGATTGATTTAATACTCTCTTATATAATGAAAGATAGATATATACTCGCTTTATAAAGACTTTGTGTCAGACACATTTAAAATATATTTAAAATAATATAACATTTTTAGTGAATTGTAAATGAATTTTCACGATTTTGTTTTGAAAATATTTAAATTATTAATAGATGAGTTATATATTAGGGGCAGTGAATACGATGTATAGTATTCTTTACAAATCTAGTGAGCATGGGTATTATTGTATGTATAGCACGATTTCTAGTAACAGGCTAGTTGTAGCATAGAAAGGAGCCTTCATGAAAGTCACTTGTTCCTGGCCCACAACACCACTGTATCAGGCGTATCATGATTATGAATGGGGGCGTCCTATTCATGATGACCAACGTCAATTTGAACATTTATGTTTGGAGAGCCTACAATGCGGTCTGAGTTGGCTCACGATTTTAAATAAACGAGACATTATACGTCAGTGTTTTGACTATTTTGATGTTGATGTAGTAGCTAAATATACGGAAACAGATATAGAGCGTATTATGAGTACAGAGGGAATGTTAAAATCTCGCAAGAAGATTGAGGCCATCATCAATAATGCACAGGCGTTCCAACGCATTCAAGACGAATTTGGATCCTTTTGCGAATATATATGGGCTTTCACCAATCATAAGACTCTTATTTATGAAGGCCATTCTGAGGGAAGGGTGCCTGCTCAAAATGAATTGTCTACGCGCATTAGCAAAGACCTTAAGAAACGAGGGTTCAAATTTGTAGGACCTGTGACCATCTATTCCCATTTACAAGCTAGTGGTCTCATCAACGATCACGGTAAGGATTGCCCTTGTTTTAATGAAATCAATGAGGCTAATCCTGTGGTTTATATGACCATAGATGATTAATATAAATAGAACCGTATCTACTGAAACATAGATACGGTTTTTTTGTGATATTTTATATTGATTGTTATCGATATAGTTGATATACTACTTTCATAATAACTTTCATACGTAAGGAAAAGGATAAGAAGATGATTGGTTTAGGTACGGTTATCAACATGGGGCTCATTATCGGTGGTAGTATTATTGGGCTCACGTGCGGCCGATTTATGAAGGACAATTTAAAACAAACCCTTATGGTAGTATGTGGTATCATCGTGCTGTTACTAGGGATGAGCGGAGCCATGCAATTTATGCTGGTTATCGTTAATGGTTCCTTGCAAACTACTGGACCTTTGTTGATGATTATCAGCATGGTAGTTGGTGCTGTGATTGGTGAAATCATTGATTTAGACCGATGGATTACGGTCTTTGGTGACTGGGTGAAAGATAAAACCGGTAATACAGGGGACCCTAAGTTTACGCAAGCGTTTATCACTGCATCACTTACGTTTACGGTTGGTGCGATGGGCGTGCTCGGTTCAATTCAAGATGGATTGACAGGAGATTACCAAACCTTGCTACTCAAAGGAATCCTTGATGGTGTTATTGTTATGGTTATGACCTCATCCATGGGGAAGGGCGCATTGTTTTCCTTCATCCCTGTTGGTATCACGCAGTGGTTGATTACGGCCTTAGCGCATGTTGCGGCGCCACTTATGACACAGCAGGCTATCGACAATTTATCCTATGTAGGATCCATCTTAATTTTCTGTGTAGGCATTAATATGATTTGGCCTAATAAGATTCGTTTAGCTAATTTATTACCTGCTATTTTTATCGCTATGGGCCTTACATTTTTAATTTAAATTTAAATTTTAAGAACCCTCTTTACATTATGTGTAAAGAGGGTTAGTATATTCTCAATATAATTTTCTTGTAGTTAAAATGGTTTCCCCTAGAAACGCATGTTATCGCGGCCTAGCGGATATAAAAGGGCCTTTCTTCGCCGAACGGTTCTAGAAACCAGAAAGGACATGATGAGCGAACAAGTTTCTGTTTCAAAATCTAATATTCGTGGTGCATTTGGTGCATTTTTTATCCCTGGTATGTACACTGCCTTATGGGCTGGGTTTGTACCATATTTAAAAGCAAAACTTAGCATCGGTGAGGATGTATTAGGTTCCATGATTTTGTTGCTCGGTGTAGGTTCTTGTTTATCCATGGCTATAGCTGGTAAACTTGTAGAAAGCTTTGGCTGTAAGAAAGTCGTTTTATTAGCTAGTTTTATCGGCATGTTGTCCCTGGCTATTGTTACCATGTGTTCTACAATTATGACAACCACAATAGCATTATTTTTCTTTGGCATTGGCGTAGGCCTTAGTGGTGCTTCTGCTAATTTGCAAGCTATTTTAACGGAAAAGGTAAGTAAAAAGCATTTAATGGGTGCTTATCACGGTGGGTGGAGCTTAGGTGGCTTTGCAGGTGCCGGTGTATTGCTTGCTCTTTTAAAAATATTATCTTTACCTGTTAATGAAAGTATTTGGGGGCTTCTTATCATACTCTTTATTGCGATGATCGCGGTTAGTCAATTTATGTTAACCTTTGGTCGTGATCCAAATGCAAAGGTTATGAAGAAGTCTAAAAGTCCGTTATCATTCCATCCAATTGCTATTATCTTTGGTCTCTTATCCTTTGTATCCTATTTGGTAGAGGGGGCCGTAGGGGACTGGAGTGCACTTTACTTATTTGAAGATAAAGGTATAGTTATTCAAGAAGCCGTAATGGGCGTTATGCTGTTTAATGGTACCATGTGTATTGGTCGCCTTCTTGGTAATACAATTGGTAAACATGTAACATCTAAACAAGTTGTTGTAGGTGGTTATCTACTAGGTGCTATTGCAATGGCACTCATCGTATTCCTACCTGGCCATGCGTCTATGTATACGTACTTATTATTAGGTATCTCATTAGCCATGGTTGTGCCAAATCTATTCTCTGCGATGGGGGAACAAAATGTAATTCCTATGACACAAGCAGTGGCTACATCTACCATGCTCGGTTATATGGGGATTTTGATGGGACCTGCATTGATTGGATTCATTGCTCATGGTACGAGTCTTACCATTGCATTCATCGTCTTGACTGTATTGCTTGTTATCAGTGCCGGCATTGGTAAATATGCATATTATTTAATGAATAAAAATTGTGGCATAGAAGAATAGTTTCTTCGTTTAAATGCTGCAAATAAAAAGAAGAGGGGCTACGATTCGTATGAATCGTAGCCCCTCTTGGTATGTTAGTAACCGATTAGCGGTCGCCGTTAAAGATGGAGTTTTTAACAAGAACGTAGTCTACTTTGCGGATAGCTTGTAGAGTGGTACCACCAGCGTAGGAGATAGCGGATTGTAAATCTTGTTCCATTTCGATTAATGTATCGAAGATAGAGCCTTTGGAAGGAATGAAGATTTTTTTGCCTTCTACGTTTTTACGTTCCCCTTTTTGGAACTCAGAAGCGGAACCGAAGTATTCTTTTACAGCTTGGCCGTCAACGATTTTTTCTTCCCCTGGAGATTCTTGGTGACCAGCAAATAGGGAACCAATCATAACCATAGTAGCACCAAAGCGAATGGATTTAGCGATGTCGCCATGATCGCGGATACCGCCGTCAGCGATGATAGGTTTTGTAGCTGCTTTTGCACACCAACGTACAGCCGCTAATTGCCAACCGCCAGTACCAAAGCCAGTTTTTAATTTTGTGATACAAACCTTACCAGGACCGATACCTACTTTTGTAGCATCAGCACCAGCATTTTCAAGTTCACGAACTGCTTCAGGAGTACCTACGTTACCAGCAATAACAAATGTTGTTGGTAAATTCTTTTTAATGTATTGAATCATGTCGATAACAGCATTAGAGTGACCATGTGCGATATCGATTGTGATATAATCAGGAATAAGGTTAGCTTTCGCTAATTCATCAACTAATGCGAATTCTTCTTCTTTTACGCCGATGGAAATAGAAGAATATAAGTTTTTTTCTTGCATGCGTTTTACAAAGTCGAGACGGCGTTCAGGTTGGAAACGATGCATGATATAGAAATAGCCTTTTTCTGCTAGTTTTTCAGCTAACTCTTCATCAATGATAGTTTGCATGTTTGCAGGAACTACAGGCAAGTTAAATGTACGATTACCTAGTTTAACATGAGTATCACATTCGCTACGGCTGTTTACGATACATTTATTAGGAATCAGTTGTACGTCTTCATAATCGAAGATGTTAGTTGTATTAATCATAGTTTCTATATCTCCTTTGAGGTATAATAAATTGAACCTGTACCATTATACTGAATTTGTTTTCAATTTTCAATACATTCCGAATATTAAAAACACTCATATAGTTATTATACAATTTTATAGGTAGCTTGTCTGTACATTTTCTCTATGTTCAGCCCATTATATAAACATTATATTAATAGGAGGTTATTTTTATGGAACATTCCAAGACACGCATGATAGCAGAAGCCGGTGTAGCTATCGCTATTGCACAAGTATTATCGTTTATTACTCTTTTTCATATGCCACAAGGCGGTTCCATTAAGGCCGCTTCCATGGTGCCTCTCATGATTTTTGCATATCGCTGGGGTGGTACACGCGGTATTTGGGCTGGCATTGTATATGGCATACTTCATTTCTTGCTCGGTTTTAAATCATCTATCCATTATCTAAGCATCATCCTAGACTATCTTGTTGCTTACGGTGTTATTGGTGTGTGCGGGTATTTCAAGGACAATATGACAGGTCTTGTTAGCGGATCTATTGTTGCTATTGCGCTTCGTTGGTTTGCGTCCGTAATAAGTGGTGCTGTTGTATTTGCTAGTTATGCACCGCAAGGTCAAAATCCATGGATCTACTCTATGATTTATAATGCATCGTATATGGTGCCGGATGGAATTCTTAATATTGTTGTGTTGTTGTTTATTTACCAAGGGGTAAAAAGAGGGTTGAAACGCGGTGCTTAATTTAGGCGTAATTATTTTGGCTGGTGGCCTAAGTTCACGCATGGGATATCCTAAGGCTTTATTGCCTTGGACGAATGGTGAAAGCCTCATTTCTCATGCGTTGCGCAATGCATTAGAGCATGATGCTAATGACATTCTCATTTCTATCGGTGACGATGAAAGTTTAGGCCAAGCCATTCAGGCTAATATTATCGACACATTGTCGAATAAAGAAAAAGAAAAAGTTTCTATCGTTCGGGATTCTGTTCCTCGGAGTGGTCCATTAGGCGGATTATATAGCACATTGGCCGTAGGCAAGAGTCATGCCTATGCGGTATTAGCTGTAGATATGCCATTTATGGATTTTAATTTATATTATGATTGGCTCTACCAAGTAGAGGGCGATGACTGGCGTGTTATTGTGCCTGTTGGTGAAAGTGGACGCTATGAGCCTATGGCGGGGATATATAAGCCATCCATTGCTCCATTATTGCAAACCACTTTAGCAGGAGAGGATGTATCTTTGCAGCATGCATTAGATATTGTAGGACCTGTGGTAACCATTGATGCAGGTGATTACGGTCATCATTTACGCAATGTGAATCATATAGAGGATTATAAGTGGTCCCGCGCAGAGGCTGTTAATGCGAATCGTCATGTTCCACTTATCAGCGTAGTTGCTGAAAAACGTAAGACTGGTAAAACTACGGTGGTAACGCGACTAATTAAGGAATTAGAACAAATTGGTTTCTCTGTAGGCGTTGTAAAAAGCGATAAACATGGCTTTCACATGGATTATGAAGGAACTGATACGGATCTTGCTATGAAAGCAGGCGCTACGGCCGTAGCCATTGCAGGCCCCACGGAAACGGCCATACGCATACGCACTGAAAAACAATCTAATCTGTATGATTTGGTACAGCAATTACCTGTAGATATTGCTATACTAGAAACGAGATCTCAAGGTATTTTTCCGATTGTAGAGGTAACCAGAGAGGGGTATACCGAATCACTGATATCCAGTGATATAGAACGCGTAGAGACCATAGAGGTTACTAAATTAGATCAATGCATACCAACTTTGGTATGTCGAATACAAAGTATGATGAGGAATTTAGATGATAGCCGTTACTGTTGATGAAGCGCTTCATTTGTGGAATGAGGCTTTACGAGAACAACATCATAGCATTGAATCCATTGCCGTTGGCGACGCAAAAGGATGTGTGTTGGCCGAAGATGTTTTGGCACCTACCGATGTGCCCGCATTTCATAAATCCGCAATGGATGGGTATGCCTTAGCATATGATCCTAATTGTGATACCTATATCGTCGATGGTATCATCGGCGCTGGTGTTGTATGGGATAAGCCTGTAACGACTGGTCATGCCGTACGTATCATGACAGGTGCTCCTGTACCAAGTACTTGTGATACAGTTATTATGCAAGAACAGGTGAAAGGTACTGGCGAAGTAGGGGCTACAATTACTTTACAAGGTACGCAACAAAAGGGTAGCCATATTATCCCTCGTGGTGAAGAATGTTCCGCAGGGACCGTTGTCATACCAAAGGGGACAGAAATAACCTCTATGGTGCAGACAATTTTGACCGGCCTTGGTTGCATCGATGTGTCTGTGTATGAGATGCCACGTATACTAGTTCTTACATCTGGGCATGAGGTTATTGAGCCGGGCGAACCCTTAACTGCAGGAAAAATTTACAATTCAAATCGTATGATGATTTGTAGTTTACTTGCTGATTTAGGTTTTCGGCGCGTTACCCATTATCATGTGAGCGATGCACCGGATAGATTAGACGCAGAAATTGAACGCGTCCTTGAACTCAGTGAACAAGCAGATATTATCATCAGCTCAGGCGGAGTATCTGTAGGTATGTTTGATACAATGCCTCTTATATATGAAAAGTTAGGAGCTAAAACCTTATACGGTCGCATTCAAATGCGTCCGGGGGCGGCCTCCTATGGGGCCGTTACGCCTAAAGGACAACTTATCTTTGGTTTATCAGGCAATCCCGGTGCAGCCTTTAATGGTTGGCACCTATTAGTGGTTCCTACCTTGCGTAGATATAAAGGTATTAAAAATTGGTCCACCCCAGTACTTAATTGTGTAATGGATTGTGATCTATCTAAACGTAATGCCTTTGATCGCTACGTGCAAGGCAAGGTCATATTTGGTGATGGACAACCTCGTTTTGTGGCAAATCGTCACTTTAACAGTAGCAGCATGCTTGGATTATATACCGTTAATGCCTTAGCCTGCATTCCTCAAGGCGTACATGAGGTACATGAAGGAGATATATTTAAGGTATATTTGCTAGGCCTCTTACCAACAATATAATAAATTGCAAGGGACTCATGTATGAGTCCCTTTTTAAATTAGTACAGGCCTGTACTAATTCTAGGACTACATGTATAGGCTCATCGCGAATAGAACAGGCGTGTACTAATTCTAGGACCATATGTATAGGCTCATCGCGAATAGAACAGGCGTGTACTAATTCTAGGACCATATGTATAGGATCGCTGCGAATAGAACAGGCCTGTACTAATTCTGAAACTATATGTATGGGCATGCTGCGAATACTACAGGCCTGTACTAATTTGTGGAATAGTATGTATCGGAATAGATATTAAAAGATATTATTGACCACAGTTAAATAAATATATGATAATGAAAACATCTCATAAGTTAGAAGAGATGCTTTTTGCATATGGAGCGGTTAAGATGCTATGGATTATTTTGATTATACCTATAAGCACAATTATATTGAGTTTAGCAGTAGTATATATAAGGTTGGTACTTATACTTACAATTGGCACGGGGGAACAGAGATTTTTATTCTCTTAAAGGGTCGTGTTGAGATGAGTTGTAATGATAAGGTTTTTACGATGGAACCTCTTGATGTTGTTATTATTTCTCCTCAGGTGGGTCATTCAACACTCGCTCTTGAAGAGGATGTGGTTGCCTTTGTTATTCAAGTAGGTAATGAATTTTATCAACAGTATGATTCGGATTTTGGTATGTATGAGTTTGTTATTCGTTCGGATGCGAGCACACGTCGTAATGAATTTTTTACGACATTACGCCATCATGCGGCCATGACGATGTTGTTAATGAATAAAGGTGAAAACTCAATTCATCGTATGTGGATAGAGCATCATTACTTGGCTTTAGCGGGGGATGTATTTAGAGAATTTGATCCAGTAAAAAAAGTTCATGAAAATGCGCGGCCTGGTGATATTAAACCGGCTACCTTTGACAAAATGATTTCCTATATCGATGAGCATTACCAACAAAAGCTAGAGCTTGAAGACATTGCAAAAATTGGTGGCTATAATGTGGCGTATACATCTCAATTTTTTAAACGACAAATGGGAATTTCCTTTGTGGATTATGTATTGCGGTTAAGACTACGAGATGCTACAACACAATTAACCAACACGGATGAGGCTGTGGCAAGAATTGCAAGTAGTTGTGGATTTTCCGATATTAAGGCCTTTAATGTGGCTTTCAAAAAGCATTTCCGTATGACCCCGACAGAATACCGGAAGCAAGTGAAAGAAATTGGACGTAAAACAATAGTACAAGGTTCAAAGGAAATTATTTCCGTTGAAAATCAAGATGTGCTAGACCTATTACATTCCTTCTTGTCCTATGAAGATGATGCTAGAGCAAAAGCGGAGTTAGAGTACATGAGCAACAAGCTAGAATCATTGAAAGCGAAGCTTGCCGATGTTGTTAGCGAATTGTAATTAATATCTATAGTAGGGCGTGATAATAGTAGAACTTTTACCATACAAGCAAAATATTTTTCGTAGTATATAGAAAAATTAGACCTAGGTGATTTTCTATATATCTAAAAACCATATATTTCTTAGAAGAGCATTACTGTTGATAAGTAGTGCTCTTTTTTATAGGATAATCTATAGATTTGAGATTGATCAAAGTGAGAAAAATAGTGATAATTCAATATATTTTCTGTGATTTTACCTAGAAAATTACCTTTTAATATGGATAGTTATATCGTCCAAAACGAGTAGAATATGATTCATCAGATAACAAACACGTATTGAGTTACTAATTTTGGAGGATATAATGACTCGTATTAAATTCATGGAAAATGTAGGTAAAGTTGCAACAGTTACAGCAGTAGCAATGTATGTATCTTATTTCCCACAAATTATGAACAACCTAGCTCATCCAGGCACAGGCGATTGGATCCAACCATTAGTAGCAGCTATCAACTGCACATTATGGGTAGCATATGGCTTGTTTAAAGAACATAGAGATATTCCAGTTGCATTGGCCAATGCACCAGGCATCTTCTTCGGTTTAGCAGCAGCTATTACAGCTCTTATGTAATTATCTACATAAGCATTTCACATCGAGTTCTCTTTCGTGGGACTTGATGTGACTTAATCAATAAATAATCTTGAAATGCTGTTGACCATTTTTAATTATATATATCATAATAAATGCATCCCTTGGATTTATTAGGGATGCATTTTTATGTTAGAAGATGAGGTAATTATGGATTACTTTTACTATACATATAAACATAATCATATAGATTTCAGTAGTCATATTTATAAGATTAGTACTTATCATTACAACTGGCATGGGGAAACGGAAATTCTTATTTTGCTAAAGGGCCGTATCGAGATGAGTTGTAATAGTGAGGTTTTCACAATGGAACCTCTCGACTCTATCATTATTTCTCCTCAAGTGGGGCACGCTACGTTGGCATTAGAGCAGGATACGACGGCATTGGTTATTCATGTAGGTAAGGATTTCTTTCAACAATTTGATCCGAACTTTGGGATGTATCAATTTGTAGTACGTTCAGATAAAACAAATCGCCACAATCGATTTTTTACATCTTTACGCCATCATGCAGCTATGATGATGTTATTGATGGCTGATGGTGAAAGCCCAGATAATCGGTTGTGGTTAGAGCATCATTATTTGTCATTAGCTAGTAATCTATATAGTGAGATTGATGCAGTTAAGTTGATGCATGGTAAGCCTGTTGATATGACGGTGGCTACCTTCGATAAGATGATTGCCTATATAGATAAAAATTATCAGCAAAAGATTGAATTAGAAGATATTGCCCAAATCGGTGGTTATAATGTGAACTATACATCTCAGTTTTTTAAACGCCAATTAGGTGTTTCCTTTCTAGAATATGTGTTGCGCTTGAGATTGCGTGAGGCCACTGTCCGTTTGGCTAACTCTACAGATAGTGTGGCTCATATTGCGAGTGATTGTGGATTTGCAGATATCAAAGCCTTTAATGTGTCCTTTAAAAAGCATTTTCATACAACCCCTTCAGAATACCGTAAGCAAGCAAAAGAACTGGGGCGTAAAACTAAGCTACATGACTGGAAGGAAATGATTTCTACCCAAGAACAAGATATTATAAGAATACTAGAATCTTTCGTTCCTTATCGCGATGATTTGCAATATAAGGTTGAGCTAGATGAAGCCAATCAAAAGTTACAGACTGTAAAGAAACAACTTAAATCTGTTGTGGAGGAATTATGATATACAATCATTAGGTATAGGTGATTTTGTATATGCCGAAATTCTACTAATTTATATGGTAAAAGAGCACTGCTTTTCGATAGCAGTGCTCTTTTTTGGTACATTCATATAGGTGAAATTGTATATTTGTGATGGTGTGAAAAAGAATGATTAGGGGGATTTTGTATGAGTTTAATAGACTTTCACCAATCAAAATGAACTTGTAAATTGGATAGTTATATCCTGAAAAAAGAGTACAATGAAATCATCGAAAGGAGCTAAAGTTCCTAAACAGAAAAAATTAGCATTTAAATAATGAAGTCCTGTTGGAGGTTTACGATGAGTACGAAAGAACAACAAGTACAAGAGATGACAAATGTCATC
>OIEX01000400.1_pt1 | contig 18409 bp, 17 predicted proteins | sample 1581911 | NCBI WGS metagenome assembly OIEX01 (sample SAMN07977761, study PRJEB24534) | human gut metagenome | reverse complement strand
AAGATGACATCGTAGAAGACCGTGCTAATTATAAGGTTGTTACAAAGGCGCAACCTACAGAAGAACAATGGAAAGCTCTTGAATTTGCATGGAAGCTTGTAAAGCATGTAAAGTCCAATGCTATCTTAATTTCTAACGAGAAACGAACACTCGGTGTTGGTGCCGGTCAAATGAATCGAGTTGGATCGGCTAAAATTGCCCTTGAACAAGCTGGAGAGGCTGCAAAAGGGGCTGTTCTTGCATCTGATGCGTTCTTCCCATTTGGCGATACCGTAGAAACAGCGGCTAAACATGGTATAGCTGCTATTATCCAACCAGGTGGTTCTATCCGTGATGAAGAATCCATTAAGGCTGCTGATGAAGCAGGTATTGCGATGGTATTTACAGGCATTCGTCATTTTAAACATTAGAGGTAACTATGAAGGTTTGCGTAATCGGTAGTGGCGGTCGCGAACACGCTATAGCGTGGCGTTTATCCATCAGTCCGAGTGTAGAAAAGGTGTATGCCGTTCCTGGCAGTGCGGCTATGAAAAATTGTGCTGAACTAGTAGGCATTGATTGGTGTCATACGGATCATCTTATCCGTTTTTTGAAAGATAATAAGGTGGACCTTGTTGTTGTAGGTCCTGAAGCGCCTCTTGTGGCAGGTCTTGCAGATGCGTTGTATGAAGCAGGAATCCCTGTGTTTGGGCCTTCCAAGGCGGCTGCTCAATTGGAAGGTTCTAAGGTCTTTGCTAAAGATCTTATGAAAAAATATAATATCCCTACAGCTGCTTACGGTGTATTCTCCAATGCAGATGAAGCAAAACAATTCATCGCCAAAACCGGAGCCCCTATTGTGGTGAAAGCAGATGGATTAGCAGCTGGTAAAGGTGTTGTTGTAGCTATGACTATTGACGAAGCTAATGCAGCCGTTGATGACATGCTAAGTGGTAACCGCTTTGGCGAGGCTGGTAGTACCGTTGTTATTGAGGAATTCATGGCAGGTGAAGAAGCGAGCCTTCTTGCCTTTGTAGATGGTAAAACAGTAGTTCCTATGATTGCCTCTCAAGACCATAAGCGCATCTTTGATGGTGATAAGGGTCCTAATACAGGAGGTATGGGTACCTATGCACCAGCACCTGTGCTAACTGATGCATTGCGCGATGAAGCCATGAAGACCATTTTAGAGCCTATGGTAGCAGCCATGGCAAAGGAAGGTATGCCATATGTGGGCTGTCTTTATGCAGGCCTTATGATTACCAATGAAGGTCCGAAGGTGGTAGAATTTAATGCACGCTTTGGCGATCCAGAGACACAAGTGGTATTACCATTGTTGGAAGGTGATTTGGGCCAAATTATGATGGCCTGTGCTACAGGTACATTACAACCTAATATGGTGAAATGGAAAGATTCTTCTGCTGCCTGTGTCATTCTCGCTTCAAAAGGCTATCCCGAAACCTCGTCTAAAGGCGATGTCATCTTAGGTGAACTTGTACAATATGATACATCCATCATTTTCCATTCTGGTACGAAGTTAGAAGGTGACCATTATGTCACGAATGGTGGTCGTGTTCTTGGTGTTGTGGGACTGGGTAAGGATTTGCGAACCGCTTTAGATCGTGCTTATGAGCGCGTTGACCATATTACATTTAAGGGCATGCAATATCGTAAGGATATTGGCGCAAAAGCTTTCAAATAATACATAATCCCCTATACTATATGCGTATGCATACGGTGTAGGGGATTTTTATTGCCTATAATTTAGTATGTACCCGTGATATAATAATATCGATATACATAGAAACACCAATGTAGATGACATTTGGTGAAGTAATAGAGTCTGTTTTCTTTGTAATAGCGATATACCATTATGATTTATAATAAAGAACCGTTACAACTGAATAGTCCTGTAGCCTTTTGGCTTAATTTCCCCAATGAGGAACGTGTTTTTTGGGTGGACCGGCAAAGTAATCGTATTGTTGTAGGCGCTAAACGTCTAGCCACAGTTAAAGATGATGAGGACCGCCATAATTATGCGTATGTATTTTATGGGGATACTTTTTTTGACACATCAAAGGATCCTAAGTGGTCGGGAATGGGGCATGAAATGATTGCATTCACCCATTACTACATCGTAGAAAATGGAGAAGCCTTTTATTTGCATGCTGGTGAAAGTGTTAGCATCGAAGATATAGAAGTGCCTCATATTCGTCATGATTTCCGTGAAACTAGTGATGATAAAGGCGATTGGGACCGCTTGATGAATGCCATTTCAGATGGCATCGGCCGTGGAGAGATGACAAAGGTGGTCGCATCCCGTGAGGTGCAATTCACAAGTGATACACCGTTTAATGTGGCGAGTATCTTGACCAATTTGGTTGAAAATAATCCGAACTGTTTCATCTTTGGCTATGAGACGGATGGGCGTACCTTTGTGGGGGCCTCTCCTGAAATTTTGGTGCGTCATCGTGGTAGCGAAATCCTTAGTTATGCACTGGCTGGGACCGCGCCAAAGGATGGCCCTAATGCGTGGACTAAGGAACAGTTGCTAAGTGATAAGAAAAATCTCTTTGAACATAATATCGTCCGTGACCGTATCGTGAACACGATGAAGCAAATCACTCCAGACGTTACGGTAGGGGAAACTGGCATTATGGAGCTAGCTCATCTCTATCATTTACGTACCATTATTACTGCAAAAGATAGCACAAAATCTCTCGTAGAATGGGCAAAATTACTACATCCAACACCGGCTCTTGGTGGTGAACCACGAGAGAAGGCGATGGCTCTCTTAGAAACATACGAAGCTCATGAGCGCGGTATGTACGCTGCACCATTTGGTTTTATGAAGGATATGGGGGATGGCATTGTTGTCGTTGCCATTCGTTCCGCTTTGATTATGGATAATATTCTCTATGCCTATGCAGGATGTGGTGTGGTTGCCGATTCTGATGCGGATGAAGAATATATAGAGACTAATAATAAAATGCGTACTATTCTAGATGCATTGTAAAGGGTAAAGATTTAGTGCGAAAAAATATGATGAGGAATATATCCTCATCTATATTACGGAGAAATTACATGAATGAATATATCGCCGCCTTGGTGGATGAATTCGCCCAATTAGGCATCACATATGCCGTGTTTAGCCCTGGTTCGCGCTCTACAACGATGGCCATGCTATTTATGGAACACGGTGCTTTTGAAACCTATATGAATATTGACGAAAGGTCCGCAGGATTTATGGCCTTAGGCATCGCAAAGGCCCATAGAAAGCCTGTAATTCTCGTGTGCACGTCGGGCTCAGCGGTAGCACATTATATGCCGGCTGTACTAGAAGCACAATATAGCGGTGTACCCTTGATTATTTTATCCGCAGATAGGCCTCACACATTGCAACATGTAGGGGCTCCACAAACGGTAGATCAACAAAAAATATTTGGTACAGCTGTTAATTATTACGAGGAATTGGCAGTACCACAACAGGAGCATTGCTATACATATCCGCGCCTAGTAGCTCGTAAGGCTTATATGAAGTCTATGGATGTGAAAAGGGGACCGGTGCATATTAATGTACCGCTCTTTGAGCCATTGGTACCGGAGTTAGATAGGAGACATTTTGAATGTGGCAGGCAACCATTTTCTGTTGTTCCGGCTGCTATTCAGCCAGGTGATGCATGCACTATCTATGACCTCCTTGCGAATAAAAAAGTGCTTATCTTAGCAGGGCCAAGTACGAATCTTGAGGATACCGATGCCATTCTTGGTCTATCTAATATATTCCATGCGCCAATATTAGGTGATCCATTGTCCAATATGCGTCGTGTTTATGATGAACGAGTCATTACATCTTATGATGCATTGCTTTCACAAGAGGTGTATCGAGATACATTGCGACCGGATTGCATTTTACAAATTGGTCAGATGGTCGTATCTAAACGCGTTCAGCAGTGGGTGGCATCCATGCAACATATCCCAATCATATCTGTTAGCCCTACAATGGACTATACAAACCCTGCAGGAAACACGACCCTCTTTGTACAATCGACACCACAAGGTTTGGTTGATGCACTGAATATGGAGATTTCTGAGCTTCATGTAATGGCAAATGAGGCCCATGCAGAAGTCGCTGATGAGGAACTCGTTACAGAGGATAATGGCTATTTGGCTACGTGGATTGATGCAGACGGTGTAGGCCGTAAACAACTCGATACAGTAGCTAGGGAACAAGAGCTATTTGAAGGATATACGATTCATCTATTACAAGAATTGTTGCCGAAGAATAGCCAACTTGTGGTTGCCAATAGTATGAGTATTCGAGATATGGATTATTTCTGGTCTGGTAATCGTCACAGTGCTATTATCTATGGTAACCGTGGCGTTAACGGTATTGATGGTACCGTTTCTACCGCCCTTGGCATCGCTACAAATGGCATGCCTACCGTATTGCTTACGGGAGACTTGACCTTCTTTCACGATTTGAATGGCCTCGCCGTGGCAAAAACGCACCCCTTAAATGTAACCATCATTGTTCACAATAATGATGGGGGTGGTATTTTTGAATATTTGCCGCAAAAGGGAACGCCGCATTTTGATTACTTATTTAGTACCGCACAAGGCCTAGACTATAGTGGCCTTGCGACCCTATATGGTATCGACTTTGTACGTGTGTCGAGCAATGATGAATTGAAAAATGCGTTACAAAACTATGTAGGAATAGCAGGTGTTCACGTTATTGAAATCCCCACATCTAAAGAACGAAGTCGGGAATTACATGCGCTATATACGACGATTCCTACAAACAAGGAGGACCAACTATGAGCCAATATGCTTGCAGTATTATAGATAACGCCCTATTCAATCCAGCACTTCGCATGTATGTCGATCTTGGTGAGTATCGATATGGGGTGACGCTAGCTGGCGCCGGTAAACCTCTTGTGTGTTTACATGGTTTTTCTGAGTCTGGTTATACCTGGGATGGCATCGTTGTGCCAGGCTATCAACTTATCCGTATCGATACGATTGGACATGGGGATTCGGATATTCCAGAGGATGAGACTGCTTTTTCTATTCCTACTATGCTCAACGATTTACATACGGTAATTTCTGCCGTGGCTGGTGAAAGCTATTCTCTCATGGGATACTCCATGGGGGCACGATTAGCTTTACTATATGCTCTTGAGTATAGTTCTGAAATTGAAAACCTCATCTTAGAAAGTGGTTCTGTTGGCATTGAATCAGAGGTAGAGCGACAAGCGCGTAAAGCTGCTGATGAACAATTAGCACTAGCTATAGAAGATAATGATGGAGAGTGGTTTGCTACTAAATGGGCTAACATTTTTATTTTTGAAAGTCAACATCAGCTTTCACCAGTTGTACAAGATAAGTTGTTTCAACGTCGGTCTCATAATAGTCCTTATGCATTAGCGGCTACATTGCGTGGCTCGGGGCAAGGTGTAATGCCCTATGTGGGTCATCGCTTACAAGAATTATCCATGCCATCTTTATATATTAGTGGCGCACTAGATACAAAATATACTACAATAGGAGAAGAACTGTTTAGTAATATACCAAACTGTGAACATGTCATCGTCAATGGGGCGGGACATAATGTACATTTAGAAAAGCCAGGCCCGTTTATGACGGCCTTAGCAGATTTTTTATATAAGGAAAGGTAACATCCATGAGCAAATTTGATTGGAAAGTATTGGATCGTAATTATGAAGATGTAATTTACGAAACCTATAATGGTATTGCAAAAATCACGATTAATCGCCCAGAAGTGCGAAACGCATTTCGCCCTAAAACCGTAATTGAGCTTATTGATGCATTCACAATTGCTCGTGACGATGCAGAAATCGGCGTTATTATCTTGACTGGTGCTAACCACGGCCAAGGTGAAGATAAAGAGGCATTCTGCTCTGGCGGTGACCAACGTGTGCGCGGCAATGGTGGTTATGTAGGCGATGACAATATTCCTCGTCTTAACGTACTTGACTTGCAACATTTAATCCGCATCATTCCAAAACCTGTTATCGCTATGGTAAATGGTTTTGCCATCGGTGGTGGACATGTATTGCACATCGTATGCGACCTTACCATCGCTTCTGAAAATGCAAAATTCGGTCAAACAGGTCCTCGCGTAGGTTCCTTCGATGCTGGTTATGGTGCTGGCTACTTAGCACGTATGATTGGTCACAAACGCGCTCGTGAAGTATGGTTCCTTTGCCGTCAATACACGGCTGCGCAAGCTTATGAAATGGGCATGGTTAACTGCGTGGTACCATTCGACAAATTGGAAGAAGAAACAGTTCAATGGTGTAATGAAATTTTGGCATTGTCCCCAATGGCATTGCGTATGTTAAAAGCATCCTTCAACGCAGATACTGATGGCCTTGCAGGTTTACAACAATTTGCAGGCGATGCAACATTGATGTACTATACAACAGATGAAGCTAAAGAAGGCCGTGATGCGTTCAAAGAAAAACGCAAACCAGACTTCAAACAATTCCCTAAATTCCCTTAATCGGAATATGGTTATCAGTCCTTATATATGGACCTGAACCCTTTACATAATAAGCAGTGCGCCTCTATATGAGGCGCCTTTCTTATACGTATATGTTTTATAGTATTATGGCTAGCTAAGAGGTGAGATGATGGAATGGTTACGATATGGAAAACAGTACTATCCTAATCGTATATGTATGAATAATTACACCTATCAGGATATATATAGTGCTGTTGTGAACGTGGCGACGCGATTACAAACACTGGCAGATACACGTATCGCTATAGTGTCGGATAACTCTGTAACAATGGCCGTTTATCTCTTGGCCGCCATGCTAGTCCGTAAAGAGGTACTCTTATTAAATGTTCATCTTACAGCGCGTGAAATAGAAAATCAGTTATGCCAGCTACATATTACAACCGTGTTACATAGTGCTAAGCGACGGACACAAGTCCCAGCATCCGTAATAGCCATTGAGTTTGAATCCGTGGAAGCTATGTTGCATGATATAGCAGAGGATACCTTTGATTGGACCTTTGCTGATAATGACATAGCAGCTATCATGAATACCAGTGCTACAACAGGGCAGTTTAAATCAGTGCCACTTCGTTGGGGTCAAATTAAAGCGCATGTACAAGCATCACAAGAGGTGCTTGGTAGGTCTGAACAGGACAATTGGCTCATGGTATTGCCCTTATTTCATGTAAGTGGATTATCTATTTTGATGCGATCTCTATATAATGGCACGGCTATGACAATCATGGAATCCTATGATGAAGAACAAGTGCTGCAATATATTCATGATGGTCGCATCAATATGATGTCTTTAGTACCTACCATCTTAAAAAATTTGGAACCTCGCATTACACACCATCAATTGCGTGTCATCTTATTGGGCGGTGAGTTTATACCGCGGCCTCTAGTTGATGCATGTGTGGCAAAACAACTTCCGATTTATAAAACATATGGCATGACAGAAACCTTTAGTCAAAGTGTGACCATGCCTGTATTATCAAATCTAAATAAACTTGATTCGGTGGGTAAACCATTGCCGAGGATGACCGTACATATCGTAAATCCTGATGGCGATGGGGTCGGGGAAATCCATTTGAATGGGCCCATGGTTATGAGTGGTTATATCAATCGCGAGCCGATTCATGGCGATTTTAATACCGATGATATGGGTTATGTCGATGAAGATGGGTTTTTATACATCTTAAATCGCCGTACAGATTTGATTATTTCTGGAGGCGAGAATATCTATCCGAAGGAAATTGAAGATACTGTGTATGCTATGCAAGGTGTGAAGGAATGTGCGGTTATTCCTGTAGCCGATACGAAATGGGGGCAGGTGCCCGCACTATTTGTTGCTTTTGATGATATAGATGCATTAGGTGCCGATTTGAAAATGATCGTGCGAGACTATCTTTCTAGTAAGCTAGCCAAATACAAGGTGCCTAAATACATTACAATTATGGATGCATTGCCACGTAATGGGACAGGTAAGATTATGCGTAAGTCGTTGGCCTCCCATCTCGATATGACTGCGTCAAATGGAGGTTCTCATGAATGATGTATTGAACTTTAAATCCATAACGACGTATCGTGTGGCTTTGCCGTTAAAGTTTGAATTTAAAACGGCTAAGGGTACTGTTCGTGTTCGTGAAAGTATCATCGTTCGTATCGAAGATCAACAAGGCTATGTTGGATACGGGGAATGTGTCACTTTCACCGACCCTTTTTATACGGCGGAAACTGTTGATTCCGCATGGAAACAATTGGTGGATACCTATATTCTAGAGTTGCGCTTGATGCGGCCAAAACCATTAATGGCCTATATTCGGCAGTTACAATTTTGGTTAAAGCGCGACAATATGCCCATGACGATAGCAGGCCTTGAAAATGCTTTAATTAATCTAGATTGCAACCGAAAAGGCGTGAATTCTGTGTCGTATATCATGGGGCAGTCTTTAGAATCAACTATTTCCAATGGCATCGTCATTGGTGACGTGTCCATGGATGAACTATTAGGTATCGTGGAACAGCATGTAGCCAATGGTTGCAAACGAATTAAACTCAAGGTATCGCCTCGTGATGGTTATGAACGGACACGACTTGTACGTGAAGCCTATCCAAAATTAGCCTTAGCTGTTGATGCTAACCAAAGTTATACTTATGACCAATTAGATATGGTGGCTGCCTATAATGATTTGAATTTACTATGCATAGAGGAACCCTTTAGCATGACGAATTTGACTACCTATAAAGCGTGGAAGAAATCGTTGCCTAATTGGCCTATTACGACCTCTATTTGTTTAGATGAGTCGATTTTATCCTATGATGACTTATCTTATGCAATCGAGTATAGATTAATCGATGTACTCAATGTGAAAGTAGGTCGTCTTGGGGGCTTAATACAGACGCGAGCCACTATTTTACGATGCCGCGAAGCAGGTATTCCCTACTGGATTGGTAGTATGGTTGAATCAGGAATCTCAAAGATATTACATGTTCAACTTGCTGCCTTAGGTGATACCTATATGGCAGGGGATTTATCCGATTCTAGTCGCTATTTTGAACATGACCTTATCAATCCAGAAATTTCATTTACCGATGGGTCCATGCAGGTGCCTAATGGTGCTGGTCTTGGCGTTGATGTATTGGATAATCGTATTGAAGAATATACAGTGGAGAAACGAACACTATGACAATGATAGACGCATTACAAATTGATTGTGTAGAGCTAACCGGACCTACCAGTGGGCAAGGGGTGATGCATTTAACTAGTTATCATGCGCAACCACAAGGCTATCTCAATGGCGGAGCTACCTTGGCCTTTGGTGAAATTTTATCAGGGATGCTCAGCAATCAACTGATTCGAGATGATCAATTTGCTGTAGGACAATCGGTAACCGCAAATCACCTGCGCCCTATGAAAGCAGAAGGCAATTTGATTGCTAAAGGACAGCTACTATTACAAGGGAAAACATCTCATGTTTGGCGCTTTGATATGTATGATGAAAGCCATCGCTTGATATCTCAGGTTACCGTAACCTGTGCGATAGTACCTAAAAATCGATAAGAAAAAAAGACCTCTTTTTGTAAGCTGATATGGAAAAGAGGTAGATGATAGCAAAATTCGACTTTGGCCCTGCGAAGCCCGAAGGGCGTAGACAGACCCGGCCGGTGGAGAGTTTTGCTATCATCTACCTCTACAAACGTATTTGCTACGAAAGAGGTCTTTATTTTCTTGTGATTTTATAGAGTGCTTCGATATCTGGGATATCATAGATAGCCCAAGTTCCGTCACCGATGTGCTTCATAAGTACTCGGATGGGAGCTGTTTGGTTTGTTTTTGTATTGTGAATCGTTACGGTTACTGTGGCGGTATTGCCATCATCTTCAGAGGTAATGTTCTTGATTTCCAAATGGCGTTGTTTAAATAATTCACCTCGTTGGATGCGGTCTACCATAGAAAACGTATTGGATGTATCTTCGCTTTCAACATCTGAATCACTACTATTTTGCGATTTGAAACTATCTGGATCCTCTACATATTTACGAATTACATCATCAAGAAGGGCTGGACCGAATGTTTTCGTTGCTGCCACTGCAGCCTTGCCTAATGGTGAGGATGTATCCACATAGGTGTTGCCCTCGCGGGTAACAATGTTTTTAACCAATGATGTTGTATCGATGTGCTCCAATACCGTGTCCGCATCTTTGTTTTCAACGGCTTCACGGATAGTTTGGAACGTATAGACTGGTGTATGAGGAATATACCATAAGAAATACCACATAGCGCTCAGTGCAGCTATGATGGCAATAATAATTGCTATTGTTAATGTTTTTGATCTCATAATGTTGCTCCGATGTATATAATACATATATTTTAACACATAAATTTCTCCTTCTCTATAGTTGTCAGCGCTTTAGATTATAGGTATAATAAAGTGTATTCATTTTATATTCATCATTAAAGTGAATGTGTAAGAGAGGAGTTAGAAATGAAAGATAAATTAATACTAAAAGCTCTGGTTTGCAGTGCTTTTATGTGCAGTCTAAGTGTGGGAACGATGGCTGCAGATGTGAGCATGGATGTAAAAGCTGGGGATACTGAACAAAGTAGCTGGATGGATCGTACGGACATCGGTATTGGTTTACAAGGTACTCAGAAAGATTCTTATCATGATTATGCAATGCCTAATAAACAAATAACCGATAATAATCTAAGCTATGATACACGATTCCATTATCATAATCATAACTCTAAGCAGAAAATGAATGCAAAGTATTTTATAGAAACATTGCAACCTATAAAGAAATATGATAAATTTATGGTGTTTGTACAGGGGCGCTTAGATGGTAATGGTGGCGAAAAAGTTTCCACTACTACATATTGGAATGGGTCGGACTCAGATTTTGGAAGAATTGACGGTCAAGGAACGTATATTGATAAAGGTGAAGTAGTAGAACATGATACTCTTGGTGTTGTCGGTACTGCTGGTATTGGCTATCGTCGTCTTAGTACACATGAGCATGCCTACGTCGGTGCCAATGTATTCTATGACTATGCTTTTAAGGATAAATTTTCTCGTGTTAGTGCAGGATTAGAATATGTAGCTGGTCTAAATACGATTAGTGTCAATGTATACCATGGACTATCAGAAAAAAAGGTGGGCCTTATGACATTAACACACCTTTGCGTCAAGTACCACGGGCAATAATTTTCCATGATAGCTTTAGTACACCACCTGATGGTATTCATAGAACACCTCGATATTCTTATGAACATGTATTGGATGGCTTTGATATACGGTATACACGAGATTATAAGAATGCCCGTTGGCTATCTAGTTATGTGGAAGGATATCATTGGAAAACAAAAGCACCAGGAGAACATCCAGAAGATATGTTCTATATTGACCAACATAAGTGGCAATCCATACATGGGCTAAAGGTAGGCGCTAAAATGAATGTGACGCCTCATATCTCTGTAGACTTAGGAATTGGTAAAAGCAATATTAGTTCTGTAGAACCTTATGTATCTGTTATGTATACTTTAGGTAAGTCTAGATATGCATACTTTGGTGGTAAACATAGTGAAAATGTGGTGACTTCGGCACGTTCTAAGATGTTTGATAAGGTTAAACGCAGTGATATGAAGGTTGAGTATTATTGGGAACAAGACTTGCGTGACGGTCCTTGGGATCATTTATAATTAGTATCATATCTGTAGAAATACTATATAATAATTAATTTAATATAGTTATATTTGAATTGGCACCTAAAGTTCGCTTGTAGAATTTTAGGTGCCAATTTTATTTCTGTAATTTGGGGATATAATCTGGAGTATATTGAAGTATACTGAATATAAATGGCTATTATATACGATTTTTGATGTATAATTCTTATTTCTATATATTTTTTAACCCTAACATCTGGAAAAACTATGGAAAGGGCATGAAAAATCATCTCATCTGATGAGTCTTTGTCCATTATTTTTTCAAATTTTGTATCGCCTTTATATACATCTTTTCCATCTTCGTGAATGAAAATTATATCTGTATTTAAAATTTTTTCTGCATATTTTCCATAAGACATATCCTCATCAAAGGCAAAATCATAAAGACCTGTCCTATTTTTATCGCAATATTCCCAAATTTCTTGGCGAAGATTTCTGTATTTATAAGGATCTCCTTGAAAAATATAGGCATTATCATAAAGACTATACATAAAAGGTGCAAGAGCATTTGCCACAAAAAATTTCTTTTTAAAATCTTTTTCAGAGGAAAAATCTATGGCTGATTGGACACTTGCAGTTCCTCTCATCATATTTAGGGCATATTTTCCACCAAATTCGGTGAAATATTTTTGCATATATTTGTACCTATCTTTTGGAATAATATCAAAATCCATTATTTTTGATTTTGGATGATAGCCCAAAGTTTCAAGATATTGGTTTTTTTCTTCAAAAATCGGAATAATTTCTCCCATAATTTTTTTATAAGACTCATCCAAATCTTTTATATTTTTTTTAGCATCAATTGCAAGTTCAAATTGTCCAGCAGGTTCAAGATTTACAGCTATATCATCTTCCCTAAGCCCGAGAATATATCCATCGTGTTCATTAGTTACAGAAAATCCCATCTTTTTTAAATCTTCTAAAGTAGATCCAACCCCTTTTTCTCCAAAATAATCATAAGAGAAAAGCTTATCCTTATCTATTACAAAATGTTCCATTTCAAGACCAATTTTAAAATTTTCTTTTTGGCTTTCACCAGATTTTATGTAAGAAATAATTTTATCTTTTTTTTCTTGGTAATTCACAATATCCTCCATTTCTCGATATTTTTCTCTAGTTACTAATATACCCGATTTCAATTAATAATAAATTTGCTCTTTTCATTTTTCTAAAATTCTTTTGGAGAGTATTTGCAATGACTTTTAAAATTTTTTCTTTAAGCAAACTTGCTTGTATTTTGTTTATTTTATATATAAAATAGGTATAAGAATTAAAAGATTAGGAGGTCAATATGAAAAAGAAATTTAGCCTTATTGTTGCTATGGCTTTTTTACTTTCATCTTGTGGTAGTGAAATGGTCAAGGTAAATCAAGATGAAATCGCAAAAAACGAGGCAGAATTAGAGGAAAAAAATAAGTCAAATGATGACGAAAGTATAGAAAATGATAATTCTAGTGAAGAAGATGCTAAAGATGATAAGAAAGATAAATTAGAAAATAAAATAAATAAAAAAATAAAATTAGGAGAAGATTCCGATAAGGAAAGTGATAAAAAAGTAGAAAATGAAAATTCTCCTAAAAACACTAATAAGGAAATAAAAAGAACTTATCCTGAAAATAAAAATTCTAAAGATAGCAAAAGCCTAAGTCCTGTTCAAAATAGTAAAAATGATTCTACTTCTTCTGGCAAAAAAGCCTATGTAAGTTTTAAAAATCCTGATACTTCCGATAAGTCCAAAAATTATCCCCATATTTTAAAGGACTTAAAGGGAAAAGAATTTGTTTTTTCTTCAGGAGCTGGCGGATGGCAAACTGTTTTGAATTTTTCAGAAAATGGTAATTTCACTGCAAAATATGAAGATTACGATTCTGATTCTGTTTCCATTTGTGAATTTAATGGAAAATTTTCTATTGATTCTAAGGTAAATGACACTGCCTATATTTTAAGACTTGATAAGGCAGAAATTACAAGTCCAGTAAATACCGAAGAAGTAAAAAATATTGACGGAAAAGAAATAAAAGTAAAATATACTGATCTTCCATATGGTTTTGCAGTCAATAATGACGATGACCATTCTTTCCAAGAAAAATTTTCTTTATATCTCCCACTTAGGAAAAGATCTCAAATGAGTGATAAGGTAAATGAATGGCTTGATATTTCTGGAGAGAAAAATGTAGAAAAAAACATAACAAGAATTTACTTGCTTGTAAATAACAAAACAATCGACACCTTTAGAGAACAAGTAAAATAATGAAAGCCTATTACAAAAAAAATGAATTTATTTTTGAAATAAAATACCAAGAAAAAATTCAAGCAATAAGAATTGTTGAAAAAGAACAATTTAGCGAAAAATCACCTATTTCTGACCTTGCCTTTGAAGAGGTTTCTAAATTTCTTGATGGAAAATTAAAAAAATTTTCTTTCGAAATTGCCCCTCAAGGAACAGATTTTCAAAAAAAAGTATGGAAAGAAATCGAAAAAATTCCCTATGGAAAAACTATAAGCTACAAAGAAATCGGCGAAAAAATAAATTCAAAGGCCTACCAAGCAATAGGAACAGCTTGTGGGAAAAATCCTATTTTATTTAGGATTCCCTGCCACAGAGTCCTTGGGAAAAACAATCTAGGTGGATTTTTCTATGGTCTTGATTTAAAAAAAGAATTATTAAAAATGGAAAAATCTTGCAAAATTTAATTTTTGCAAGATTTTTATTTTTTATTAAGAACAATCATATTATAAAATCTCTCATATCTCAACTTTTTTAAAATCCATAACTTTTTCTTCAAACTTTCATAGTCTTTATTTTCAAAAATTTCCATTAAAAATTTAAAATATTCTATTAAACAAGATATTTTTTGAAAATTTCTACAAACTCTAACCTTTTATATCTTAAATCTTATTAAATACCATAATTTTTTCAAAATTTTCCAAGGAGAAGTTTAAAATTTATATTTAAAATTTTACATCATTATCTTATTAACTAAATATTTTCCCATTCTATTTCATTTTAAATTTTTATTTTTTAACCTATGTTTTAAAATATATTTTTTTAAATCTCTTCTTAAAGATAACATTTTTAAAAACTTTAAATGATAATGCAAATCATTCTTGACATTTGTTTTTTTTATTGTTATCATTTATTTGTCGATAGTTAATTAACTAAAATACAAATTTATAAATTAAATAATAAGGAGAATGAAATGAAAAATAAAAAATCACTTAGTTTAGTTGCCCTTTTATCTTTGGGACTTATGTTGACAGCTTGTCAAAAGGATCAAAAAAATGATGAGCCTTCTAGTACAAATGTTTCTCAAGAAATGAAAAAAGATGATGCTTCTAATAAGAGCAATGATTCTTCTGATGCTGATAAGGAAAAATCTAGCGAAGTAAGCCTTGCTGATTGGGAAGGTGAATGGAATAATATGGGCGGATATCTTGACAAAGATGAAGTTCAAAGTGCTTTTAAAACCTTAGCTGAAAAAGAAAAAGTTGATGAAAAAGAAGCTAAGGAAAATTATTTAAAGAAAAGAAAATGTGATTTTGGTGGTCTTGAAATAAAAGATAATAAAATAAAATTCTTAAAAGATTTTCCAGATAAAAAAGGTGACGTTATCAGTGAGAGCGAATATAAATATGTTGGAAAACAAGAAGTTGAACATGGTGGTCATAAATTAGAATGGGATATTTTTGAAGCTAAAAATGATGATGCACCTTATAAATTTATTCTTATGATGCCAATTCATGGAGAAGAAAGTCTAACACATTTCCATATGAGATATGGTGATGACAAGGATAAATTATTAAAAGATGAAGGATGGTTCCCTACTTTTGTAAAACCAAACACAACTGATGCACAAATAATTGATGAAATTACTGAATAATTTATGTGGGTTGAAATTTTTCAACCCTCTTTCTAAGGAGGAAGAATGAAAAAAAGATATATAAGTTTTTTTGTTTTCTTACTTTTTCTCTTTAGCTCTTGTGCAAATAAGAATGAGCACTCTTCTGATAAACCTTTGGTTTATACTTCTTTTTATCCTGTTTATGAAATGACAAAAATGATTGGTGATGACACGATAGATGTAGAATCTTTTATGCCCCTTGATAAGCAACCTCACCTTTGGGAGCCAAGTCCTAAGGATATGAAAAAGCTAGCAAAGTGTGATCTTTTGGTTGTAAATGGCGCTAATATGGAACCTTGGCTTGATAAGGTTAAGGAAAATTTACCAAATCTTGATATTTTAAAATTATCTGATTCTGTTGATCTTATTACTTATAAGGGAGCGGCAGCTATTGGTGATTTTCAATATATGTCTAAAGTGAATTTGAAAAAAGGAAAAAATAAATTTGATTTTGGTCACACTCATGAAGATATGATGAGGGTTGCCTTTATAAAAGATGATGGTACTCGTGGAGAAAATTTGGTAAAAAAATGTAAAGATATAATGAGCCAAAAAGGAGAGTTAATTCATCAAAAAGAAACTTTCGATCTTGAAGAAGGAAAGGTTTATGGTCTTGAGATGGGACATGAATCTGGAGAGGTTTTCTTTAATATTCCAAAAGATGGAGATTATATTTTTATAAGCGACAGGATAAGTGAAGATCTTCTTCCATATAATTTGGTTGGAAGTGATGGTAAATTTTTAAAAGATGAAAAAAAGGAAGAGCCTTTGATGGAGGGTTCATCTTCTGGATTTGATAAAATAACTTATGATCCCCACTCATGGTTATCCATTACCAATGCAAAAAAATATTTGAATGCTATCAATGAAAAATTAACCGAAAAATATCCGAAAAATGAAAGAATTTATAAGAAAAATAAATTAAAGTATGTTGATAAACTTACTGATATTGATGCAAAATATAAAGAAAAATTTTCAAAAATCGATAAAAATAAGAGAAATTTCTTAGTAGTTCATTATGCCTATGCTTATGTTGCAAGAGATTTTGATTTGTTTCAATATCCACTTCAAGGTCTAACAAGTTTAGAAAATCCTAGCCTTAAAACTATAAAAAAAGCCATAGACTTTTCTGAAAGCAAAAATATTTCCACAGTTTTTTATGAATATGGACAAAATCCAAAACAAGCTCAGGCTTTGGCTGAAGAAATTGGTGGAAAAATCTCTCCTCTTGCTTCTATGGAATATGTTAATAAGGAACAGGAGAAAGGTAAACTTAATTATATTGATCTTATGGAAATGAATCTTGAAAATCTCTACAAATCTATGACCGAGGAGGAAAATAATGAAAGCAGTGTCAATAAATAATTTGAATTTTTCTTATTCACAAATTCCTGTTTTAAAAAATTGCAATTTGAATGTTGATGTCGGTGAATTTACGGTAATTCTTGGTGGAAATGGTTCAGGTAAATCAACTTTAATAAAACTTATGCTTGGAGAATTAAAAAATAATAGTGGAGAAATTAAAATTCTTGGCAAAAATATTGAAGATTATGTTTCTTTTAAAGACATTGGCTATGTCCCACAAATAAATATAGTAAATAAAATTGCCTTTCCTATAACTTGCCTTGAACTAGTTTCATTAAATCTTTATGAAGAATTTGGTCTTATTAAAATCCCCAAGAAAAATCATTACCAAAAAGCAAAAGATATACTAAAAAAAATGGGTATGGAAAATTATATCAACACTCCTGTAAATGAATTGTCGGGAGGTCTTGCTCAAAGGGCGATGATTTCAAAAGCTATGATAAATGATCCAAAAATTTTAATTCTTGATGAACCGACAGCAGGAGTTGATAAGTATTCTAAGGACCATTTTTTTGAAACAATAGATTTTCTTTCAAAAAAATTTAATGTAACTATAATTATGGTTACTCACGAATTAAAAGAAATGGAATCTTTAAATATTAAAATGACAAAATATGAAATGATAGAAGGGAGTTTGAAAAAATGCTAGAATTTGCTTTTATGAGAAAGGCGCTTATTTTGGGATTTTTACTTTCTATTATGATTCCTATAATAGGAATTGTAATGGTAAATAGAAAAACTTCCATGATAGGTGATGCCCTATCTCACACAGCTCTTGCTGGAGTTGGAATGGGATTAATATTAGGTTTTGATCCTCTTTTGGGATCGTCAATTGTTTGTATTGTAGCTGCCTTTTTGATAGAACTTATAAGAAAAAAACTTCCCCAATATGGAGATATGGCAACAGCAGTTATTATGAGTACTGGTTTAGGAATTGCAGCCATTCTTTCAGATTTTGCTCCAGGTGGAAATTCTTTTGAATCTTACCTTTTCGGATCAATTTCATCAGTTACAGATAGAGATATAGTAAATACAAGTATTGCCTTTATTTTGGTTTTAATATTATCAATTTCAAGATATTCATCTCTTTTAGCTATAGCGATAGATCCAAATACAGCTAGGCTTTCTGGAGTAAAAGTAAAAAGACTTGATGCATCTTTTACTCTCCTTGCAGCCATAACTATAGCCTTGTCTGTAAAAATAATCGGAGCTTTAATGGTTACAAGCTTAATAGTTTTACCAGTAGCAACAGCCTTAATTATTGCTAAAAGTTATAAACAAACATTTTTTATAACAATTACACTCGGCGTAATCTATATGATGCTTGGTATTATTCTAAGTTATCAATTCGATATAAAACCCGGTGGAGCAATTGTTGTAAATGCAATAATAGGAATGTTAATCTTT
>OIEX01000392.1_pt1 | contig 18868 bp, 17 predicted proteins | sample 1581911 | NCBI WGS metagenome assembly OIEX01 (sample SAMN07977761, study PRJEB24534) | human gut metagenome | reverse complement strand
TCAATCCCGGTGATCCGATTCGCGTTAATGCTGCATTCATTTGCCGCAGTGGCGTTAATTGTGGTTATCATGGTGCACATTTACGCCGCCCTTTGGGTGAAAGGCACCATTACCGCGATGGTGGAAGGATGGGTTACCAGCTCATGGGCGAAGAAACATCACCCGCGCTGGTACCGTGAAGTCCGCCAGAAACAGGAAAAGTCATCTGAATGAGTATTCGCATAATCCCGCAAGATGAGCTGGAGAAGAGCGAGAAACGCACGGCGGATATGATTCCGCCGTTATTATTCCCCAGACTCAAAAATTTGTATAACCGCCGCGCTGAACGTCTGCGCGAGCTGGCCGAGAACAACCCGCTGGGTGATTACCTGCGTTTTGCCGCGCTGATCGCTCACGCGCAGGAAGTGGTGTTGTACGACCATCCGCTGCAGATGGATCTGACCGCTCGCATCAAAGAAGCGAACGATCAGGGCAAACCGCCACTGGATATCCACGTTCTGCCACGCGACAAGCACTGGCAAAAACTGCTGCAATCGCTAATTGCTGAGCTGAAGCCGGAAATGAGCGGCCCTGCGTTGGCCGTAATCGAGAATCTGGAAAAAGCCTCGGAGCAGGAGCTGGAACTGATGGCCAGCGCGCTGTTTGCCTCCGATTTCGCCTCCGTCAGCAGCGACAAAGCACCGTTCATTTGGGCTGCCCTGTCGCTCTACTGGGCGCAGATGGCGAGCCTGATCCCCGGCAAAGCCCGTGCGGAATACGGCGAACAGCGTCAGTACTGCCCGGTGTGTGGTTCAATGCCGGTCTCCAGCATGGTGCAAATCGGTACCACTCAGGGGCTGCGCTATTTGCACTGCAACCTGTGCGAAACCGAGTGGCACGTGGTGCGCGTGAAGTGCAGCAACTGCGAGCAGAGCCGTGATTTGAACTACTGGTCGCTGGATAACGAACAGGCGGCAATTAAAGCTGAAAGCTGCGGCGATTGCGGGACTTACCTGAAGATTCTCTATCAGGAAAAAGACCCGAAAGTCGAGGCCGTAGCCGACGATCTCGCTTCACTGATGCTGGACGCACACATGGAGCAAGAGGGCTTTGCCCGCAGCTCCATCAACCCGTTCCTGTTCCCGGGTGAAGGGGAGTAAGTTCTTCGCACTACCGGGCGGCGCAGGTCGCCCGGGTTATAACGTATACGGTGTGACCACGCCGGATATGCCTGCAAAATCCCTGGTATTACGCGTAGCCAGTGTAAGACGATGAATCTGCGCAGTGGCCAAAATGATGGCATCCGGCAATTTCATCCCATATTCCTGCCTGATACTCACGCTTCGTTCAGCAATATCCTGTGAAACACCGATCACATTAAAAGCGCCTAGCGCAACGCGTGTGCGAGATTCCTGATGATATTTTTTTGCGCCCACCATCAACTCCATCCATGTAATGAGGCTGATTGCGTTCTGCGGCGGCCATGTTTCTATCGCTAGTTTTGCTTCACTTCGCCCGCTAAACAGGTCGATGAGGATGTTGGTATCAAAAAGCGCAGATCCTGTGACCATTACCATTCCTCACGGAGTTTACGCTGATAATCAACGCCATCTTCCTCACAACCTTGCCATAGCCCAAGAGCACGTGAAATTGTCGTTTCAGCTTGATCCTGCCTCTCAAGATACTGTTCAACAGCCTCCCGCAAAAGCTCGGCCCGCGGCAGATTACGCTGCACCTTGAGATCATCAAGACGTTTGATCACTTCGTCTGATAAATCGAGTAAAATTCTGCCCATATCCATCCCAGCCATCATACTCACATATACCTCCAGTATATCATTGGCGATTAATTTCCACACAACATACACCCGAGAAAAGCGAGAAAATAGCCTTCACGCGAACGATTTTTACTTTTGCGAGCCGCTTTCCAGAATCGTACACCCGTCACTTTTCCCATTCTCATTCGTGGCTATCCAGGTTATAAAACTGTATATCCATACAGATAAGGAAAATAATAAATGGCACTGGAAAGCGGGATTGCACAGCTGGTTGAGGCATTTATCGCAGCGGGACGCCCTTCTTCGCGCGAGCAAAATATTGATGAACGGAGAGCAGGCTACATTGCCAGCACGGTACTGGCAGGAGAAACTGAAACCCGCGTACAGGTTGAAGATATTGAACTCGATGCAATGACATTTCGCGTTGTTTCGCCGCGGGACGCCACGGGAAATCTCCCCTGCGTTATCTATTATCACGGTGGCTGCTTTGTTAGTGGCGGATTCGCGACGCATGATAACCAGCTAAGGCAGCTCGCCTGGTACAGCGGCTGTCGAGTCATTGCGGTGCAGTATCGCCTTGCACCAGAGCATACTTTCCCGGCTGCACATAACGACGCTGAAACGGGAGCCAATATTATCTGGAAGTATGCCCAGAAACTGGGTGTCGATCGCGGCAGAATTACGCTTGCTGGCGACAGCGCGGGCGGGCATCTGGCGCTGGTCACCGCACTGCGCCTGAAAGCTGCCAATCAATGGCAACCTGCGCAGCTAATGCTGATTTACCCGATGCTGGACGCAACCGCCAGGTTTGAGAGCTACGACCGAAATGGGCAGGATTACATTATCACGCGTGACACGTTGCTTTCGGGCTACGAGATGTATTTGCCGCAAACCGACCTGCGGCATCCCGAAGCCAGCCCTGTCTGGCGTGAAGACTTCAACGGTCTACCGCCCACGCACATCATTACAGCCGAATTCGACCCACTGCGCGATGAGGGTGAGGCCCTGTATCAACGGTTCCTGGAGCAGGGCGTGGAGTGCACCTGCCAACGCTATCTTGGCGTTATCCACGGATTTTTCCAGTTGGCAGGAGTGAGCCAGGCGGCACGAAATGTTATGCGAGATGTGGCCTGGCGCGTCGTAAATCCTGTATCAGGAAGACATGCTTGATTAATCTTTTGTTTTCATCTTGAAAACTTAATTGCCTTGCGTTATTTTGTTTTCAGGTTGAAAACCTTGTAATGGAACTACACCATGCATGTTATCAGCCGAAAACCTTTCAACGAGGCAATACTCCGTTTTCCAAACCACATGGCAGCACTCGTTGATTTGCTGAATATTTTAGAGAAAAAAATGTTCCACACTCCTGAAGAGATGAAGCAGTACATACCTTCACTGGATAATTTTAAATACAGAAATAAATGGTGGGTGATTAATGTTTCAGGTAACTGCTTGAGACTTATTGCCTATATTGATTTCAAACTGCAAAAGGTATTTGTGAAGCATATCGTTCACCATGCCGAGTATGACAGACTAACCACATACTATCGGGGTCAAAAAGAATGAGAACGCATGAAAGCCATCAGATAGACACAGCCAGTGTAAAATTGATGATCGATACCTTTACCGATGCAGTGAAAAAAATCCCCCTGTTAGGCAAAGAACAAAATGAGACAGAGTACCGAAAAGCACTCGCTTTGGTGGAGTTTCTGGTTGATCGTGACGACCTGGAAAACCCGTTGTTTGAGCTGCTTTCAGCTCGGATCCGCGACTACGAAAAACATGCGCCTGAGTTCAGTGCCCTCAACCAACAACTGGAACATACTCCTCATGGCGTTGCGTTACTGCGTACGCTCATGGATCAATATGGTCTCAAAGCAGCAGATCTTGCCAACGAACTTGGTTCAAAATCCAATGTCAGCAACATCTTGAATGGTCGCAGAGCACTGACTGTAAGTCATATTAAAATGCTCGCAGAACGCTTTAACCTTCCGGCAGACGCATTCATCGAGTAAAGAGGATCCCCTCTGACCTACTCTTCCTCATTCCCGCCCTCTTCATATGCGCCAAACGGTTTCGCGGGTAGCACAATGTAGGTACCTTCAAATACGACGCCCGGCGTGTCATCGCCAAACACCCCGACCTGCATCTGAACGCGCGCCTTGCGGCCTCTTGCCAGACGGTCCAAGTCACCGCTCAGCGAGCCCAGATCGGCAATAGCGGTAGGTTTCCCGGTAATTGGCCTGCTGTATCGGATATGCGCGTCGGCGAGGATTATCGTCCCCCCCAGATGACGCTCGCGCAGCATCAGCCAGATAAGCCCCCAGCCCGTTAACGTCGCCAGTGAAAACAGGCTTCCGGCAAACAGCGTATGGTGCGGGTTCTGATTGCCAGTCTCTGGCATCGTAGTAATAAATTTCTGCCCGGTGTACTGCTGAATGCGCACGCCCATTTTCTCACTCAATGGAATATGTTCGTACCAGGCTTGCTGTAGCTGTCCGCACCAGTCCCCGCGATGGAGAATGTCATCCAGCGTTGCGATGGGTTTAATCATCAAAAAATGGCGCACCGGCGTGGTTTGTGGCGTGGTAATTTCGCCCTGACTCACAAACCCCAGTTTGGCGAAAAATTCGACCGCATCTTCACGGGCGCTACAGGTTACGCGCTTTACCCCTTCCTGACGCGCCACAGACTCCAGGGTCATCGCCATCAGCGTGCCCAGCCCTTTCTCCTGCACAGAGGGGTCAACGGCCATAAAGCGTATGGAGGCTTCGTTATCCGCATTGATATACAGACGCCCGACCGCGACCAGATTTCCCTCTTCGTCCACCACCATCTGGTGATGCGCCATCGCGTCCCAGGCATCCCGTTCGGAGCCTTTGGGCTGGTGCAACGGTTTACGCAACATCTCCCAGCGAAACTGGTAGTAACGCTCCAACTCTTCTTCTGTTTGCGGTACTCGAAGGTGATACATAGTCGTATTCTCTCTTGTTGCCCGCGGCCACACCGGTAGCTGGTTCATACTTGTAACCAGAACGTCACGGGGCCATCATTAACCAGTGAAACCTGCATATCCGCAGCGAATCGACCGGTTTGCGTATTCATTTCCTGTTGGCGGCAACGCTCAACAAAGTATTCATACAGCGCTTCAGCCCGCTCGGGCGCAGCGCCTTTCGAAAACCCCGGGCGCATGCCGCGTTCGGTATCTGCCGCCAGCGTGAACTGTGAAACCACCAGCACACTGCCACCTGATTGCTGCACGTTGAGGTTCATTTTTCCTTCGGCATCGCTAAAGATTCGATAGCCGAGTACGCGCTCGCACAGACGGTTCGCTTTCTGTTCGTCATCATCCCTTTCGACACCTAACAGGACTAAAAGTCCTGGGCCAATTTCACCCGTCACCTCGCCCTCCACGGTGACGCTGGCACGGGTTACGCGCTGAATTAATGCAATCATGGTTGATCTGCTTCTTCTTGTTCTGCGGCTTGTTTAAGTTTGCGGTATTCCCCGAGAGTGACAGTTATTTCCGCGCCTAGCAAGACGATACACCACGTCCAGTATACCCAGACAAATAAAATGGGGATCACCGCCAGCACACCGTAAATGAGCTGATACGACGGGAACATCGTGATGTAGAGCGCAAATCCTTTCTTTCCGGCCTCGAACAACACGGCGGCCACAAAGGCGCCAATAACCGCATCACGATTGGGTACGCGCGTAGTCGGTACAATGCTGTAAAGCAGCCAGAACGAGAGCCAGGAAAGCACCAGAGGGAAAATACGCAAGACGTCATCAATCACCGAGTTGAGATCGCTGGCCCAGCGCAATGACAACAAATAAGAGCTGATCGCCAGACTAGCCCCCGCCAGCAGCGGCCCCAGCGTTAATATCATCCAGTAGACGGCGAAAGAGTAAACTTTGGGACGAGTGCGCTTACTGCGCCAGATAGTATTCAGAGCGTTATCAATGGCATACATTAGCAATAACGCCGTGACAATCAGCCCACATGCCCCAACGGCCGTCATTTTGTTCGAGTTGGCGACAAACTGTTCGATATAACGCTGGATGACGTCTCCCGTCGCCGGGATAAAGTTTGCGAAAATAAAATGACGTAGCTGGGCACTGACGTCGGAAAACATCGGAAATGCGGCGAAAAGAGCAAACACAACGGCGATAAGCGGCACTAATGAGAGCAGTGAAACGTAGGCAAGATTCCCTGCCAGCGTCGTCATGTTGTCCTCATCAATCCGCTGCCATAGTAGCTTCAGCCAGGCCCGTACAGGACGCGTATGGTGCCTGGCTTGTTGCTGAACATTTTTTAGCATAACAACTTCGCGAAATAGTCAGGAATGGTCGTTTTATCGACGACCTGGATACTGGTAATCCCTAACCGGTTAGCTCCTTCAATATTATCGGCGTTGTCGTCAAAAAAGACCGCATCTTCCGCAGAAAAACCTTCAGACTGCAGGACATGCTGGTAAATCCGCGCTTCCGGTTTTCGCATGCCCAGATCCTGGGAAAGATAAATATGGTCAGCAGCCTGACGAATTTCAGGATATTCATCCGGCCAAAATGTTGTGTGCAGACGGTTAGTATTCGACAAGACGACCACCCGATGCCCCTGCTCACGCAGCTTATGCATGATGTCGATGACTTCAGGGCGCAATGCCACAAAAACGGCCTGCCAGCCGTGAGAGAACTGCTCGTAACTTAGCGGCAGCGCCATGTCATGACATAGTGCCTCGGCAAAGGCTTCATCCGTTATTTCACCTCGCTCGTGCTGGTGAAAAGCCTCCCCCATGGTGAAACTTTGCTTCAGCGAGGCCAGCGGTACACGGCTCAGATCGCTCCATGTGCCCAACACGCGGTTGAAGTCGATATCGACAATCACATTACCTAAATCAAAGATATAGAGCATGCCCTTCTCCTTATTCGCCGTGGATGAATAACTGTAGCGGGAAAGGAGAAGTTTGACTATGCGAGAGTGATGGCTTCGAACTTATCGAGCCATCATCTGAGGAATTACACGGCCAGAGCATCATCTTGTGAAGGACTCACCTGCACAATTTCAACCTGTTGTGACTGGAGTAAATTATGCAATGCGGGACCTGGGTATTCATCGGTAAACAGCGCGGTCACCTGAGAGACGTTACCAATTTCTACCGCGGCAGAAGCCGTATATTTCGTATGATCCGCTGCCAGCAGAATGTGTCTTGAGTGCGACATCATCGTTTTCACTACGCTGGCTTCATTGACATCAAACTCCAGCAGCGCGCCATCACTTTCGATCGCGCCAACGCTGGTTACCAGGTAATCGGCCCGAAAATCAGCGACAAATGCCGAGGCAGAAGGACCAATGATGCCACTGTTGTGCGGGCGTAACGTTCCCCCCGGCACCATGACTTCAAAACGTGGATTGTTATAAAGAATGTGCGCCACACGCAGACTGTTGGTGATAATGCGCAAATGATTATGGTTTAACAGCGAGCGGGCCACCTGCTCAACGGTGGTGCCAATGGTAATAAACACCGTTGACCCATCGGGAATGTAGTCCGCCACCGCTTCCGCGATGGCTTTTTTCTCTTCGGTCAAGGAGACTTCACGCTGCTCAAAAGCCGTATTGACGACGCTGGAGGCCCTGCCAGCCCCTCCATGATGACGCGTAATCAATCCCTGCTCGCTCAATTTACGAATATCACGACGCACGGTCTGCGTGGACACGTCCAGCAGGCTGGCCAGCTCGTCGATATTCATATAACCGCGCTCGCTAATCAGCATAAGCAGTTGATCGTGTCGCGGGTTACCGGTCAGTTCGGTAAGACTCATGAAATTTCCTCGAAAAACCATTGCCCTGGCATTTTATACAAAAAGTGACAGAAAAGATCGGGTTTGATCACAGTCAGGGATTCCGGCCCTTCCTCCCGGACGCGTACATTTTAGCGCAGCAACTCCGCTGGCGAACCTGACGGCCTCTTCCGGGAGGTCGCCGCCGGCCAGGCTAAACGCGAGCGCACCATGGAAAACATCCCCCGCCCCCGTTGTGTCAACAACGTCGACTTTAAATCCAGATTGATGCTGCAACGTATTATTTTTTATCCAGTCGCAGCCTGCACTGCCCCGCGTTACATACACGTGACCATTTGTGAGCGTTTGTGCTTGTTTCAGTCCGGCTTCAGGATCGTTTATCCCGGTTAAACGCGCCAGACCGGGTTCAGAAAACGCAGCATGATCGCTTAATGCCACCAACTCGCGGATATCTTGTGGCGTTACGTCACCATCCAGTACCGTCATCACTCCCGCCCGACGTGCCAATGTGAACGCCTGCCTGGCCCCTTCGTGCCAGCGAACATCCGCCAACACCACATCCCACTGGGTAAAATCGATCTCATTGAGCCAGTCAGCATCATGCAGTAAATCCGGGCTGGGATAGTTAACGATAATCCTTTCCCCTTGCGCATCAACCATAATTGCCGATTGTGAAGACTTCGCCCCCGCGTAGCGCCGGGAATAGCGGGTATTTACCCCCAGGGACTCCAGCTCCGCCAGCAAGCTATTTCCGGTATCGTCATCGCCCACACGGCCAATAAAGTCCACCTTAGCGCCCAGCTTCGCTGCAGCCACTGCGGCCGTTGCAGCAGGCCCGCCGCCCACTTCCGTATAACGCTTCGCCACATACTTACCTCCTTCAGTCGGTAAACCTTCCACGTAATAGATGCGATCCATCACGGCAATACCTACACAAGCAATACGAATCATGGTCGTTCCTTAGGCGTTTCAAGATGGGATCATTTTAATTTCACAAAATGTTTAAAAAGTGACGGCTGTCAATTTTTTGACCATAAATTACAAATACGATCAAAAATAGACAGAAACAAACGACCTTAAATGACAAAAAATGACATCCACGTCTCAGGAGAACGTTATGGCAGTTATAGCATTTATCGGATTAGGTCAGATGGGTTCACCCATGGCGAGCAACTTGCTGAAGCAGGGTCATCAACTCAGCGTCTTTGACGTTAACCCGGATGCCGTTCAGCGCCTGGTGGAAAAAGGAGCACAGCCTGCCAGTAGCCCGGCTCAGGCAGCACAAGGTGCAGAATTTGTCATCACCATGCTGCCAAACGGCGATCTGGTGCGCAGCGTATTGTTCGGCGAGCAGGGTATTTGCGAAAGCCTCTCCCCGCAGGCGTTAGTAATTGATATGTCGACTATTCACCCACTGCAAACCGATAAACTCATCGCCGATATGCGTGCCAAAGGCTTCGATATGATGGATTGCCCGGTTGGACGCACCTCCGATCACGCCATAGCGGGAACGCTGTTGCTGCTGGCAGGTGGAACGGCACAGCAGGTAGAACGCGCCACACCGGTTCTGATGGCGATGGGTAATGAATTGATCAATGCAGGTGGTCCCGGTATGGGGATCCGCGTGAAGCTCATCAACAACTACATGAGTATCGCGCTAAACGCCCTCTCTGCCGAAGCCGCCGTGTTGTGCGAGGCACTTGGTCTCTCCTTCGATGTGGCTTTGCAAGTCATGAGCGGCACCCCCGCCGGAAAAGGCCACTTTACTACCTCCTGGCCGAACAAAGTGCTGAAAGGCGATCTTTCCCCGGCTTTCATGATCGATTTAGCTCACAAGGATCTTGGCATCGCCCTGGACGTTGCCAACCAATTGCACGTGCCGATGCCGCTCGGCGCCGCTTCCCGCGAAGTTTATAACCAGGCACGCGCCGCTGGCCGTGGCCGGGAAGACTGGACCGCAATACTCGAGCAGGTTCGGGCATCTGCCGGACTGAATTCCCAACTTTGATAAGTAAAAGGACTGAACAATGACCAAGTACACCCTGAAAGATATCACCCGAGCTTCCGGCGGATTTGCCATGCTGGCGGTCGATCAGCGCGAAGCCATGCGCTTAATGTTTGCCGCCGCGGGTGCAAAATCCCCGGTCAATGACAGCGTGCTGACCGATTTCAAAGTCAATGCGGCGAAGATCCTTTCCCCCTATGCCTCCGCCATTCTGGTCGATCAGCAGTTCTGCTACCGCCAGGTTGTAGAGCAAAACGCGGTCGCCAAAAACTGCGCCATGATTGTGGCCGCTGATGAGTTCATTCCGGGTAACGGTATTCCGGTCGATAGCGTGGTGATTGATAAAAAAATCGACCCGCAGACCGTGAAGCAAGATGGTGCCAAGGCCCTCAAACTGCTGGTGCTGTGGCGTAGCGATGAAGATGCCCAACAACGTCTTGATATGGTGGGAGAATTCAATGAATTGTGCCATTCCAATGGCCTGCTGAGCATCATCGAGCCGGTTGTTCGCCCACCACGTCGTGGCGATAAGTTCGATCGTGAACAGGCCATTATCGATGCCGCGAAAGAACTGGGTGATAGCGGTGCCGATCTCTACAAGGTCGAAATGCCTCTGTACGGCAAAGGAACCCAACAAGAGCTGCTTAGCGCCTCTCAGCGCCTGAATGAAAACATCAACATGCCGTGGGTCATTCTCTCCTCCGGTGTGGATGAAAAACTGTTCCCACGCGCGGTCAGCGTAGCAATGACCGCTGGCGCATCCGGCTTCCTGGCCGGACGTGCGGTCTGGTCATCCGTGGTTGGCCTGCCGGATACCGAACTGATGCTGCGTGATGTTTCCGCACCTAAGTTGCAGCGTCTGGGCGATATCGTCGATGAAATGATGGCCCGGCGCTAAGAGGATCTCAGAATGAAATGGTTTAACACCCTAAGCCACAACCGCTGGCTGGAGCAGGAAACAGATCGCATCTTTAACTTTGGTAAGAACGCTGCGGTACCTACCGGATTTGGCTGGCTGGGAAACAGTGGTCAGGTCAGAGCAGATATGGGGACACATCTGTGGATCACCGCCCGCATGCTGCACGTCTACTCCGTTGCCGCGTCAATGGGTCGGCCTGGCGCATACCAACTCGTCGACCACGGCATTAAAGCGCTAAACGGTGCGCTACGCGACACACGCTACGGCGGTTGGTACGCCTGCGTAAATGACGAAGGCGTGATGGACGCCTCCAAGCAGGGTTATCAGCATTTCTTCGTTTTGCTCGGCGCGGCAAGCGCGGTCACTACCGGTCATCCACAGGCCAGACAATTGTTGGATGATGCCATCGAGGTGATTGAAAAGTACTTCTGGAGCGAAGACGAGCAGATGTGCCTGGAGTCCTGGGACGAAGCCTTCAGCCAGACGGAAGATTACCGTGGCGGTAACGCCAACATGCACGCGGTCGAGGCTTTCCTGATCGTTTATGACGTTACCCATGACCGTAAATGGCTCGATCGCGCACTGCGAATTGCTTCGGTGATTATTCACGACGTGGCCCGCAGCGGGGAGTATCGCGTCAACGAGCACTTCGATTCACAGTGGAACCCAATCCGCGATTACAACAAGGATAACCCTGCTCACCGTTTCCGCGCATACGGCGGCACGCCGGGCCACTGGATCGAATGGGGCCGTCTGATGCTGCATCTGCATGCCGCGTTGGAAGCCCGCTTCGAAACGCCTCCCGCCTGGCTGCTGGAAGATGCCAAAGGCTTGTTCCACGCCACCATCCGTGATGCCTGGGCACCGGACGGTGCGGATGGTTTTGTCTATTCGGTGGACTGGGACGGTAAACCAATCGTTCGCGAAAGAGTGCGTTGGCCGATAGTCGAAGCCATGGGTACCGCCTATGCCTTGTATACCCTCACCGGCGACAGCCAGTACGAAGCCTGGTACCAGAAGTGGTGGGATTACTGCATCACCTATCTGATGGACTACGAGACCGGTTCATGGTGGCAGGAGTTGGACACCGATAACAAAGTGACCACCAAAGTCTGGGACGGTAAGCAGGACATTTATCACCTGCTGCACTGCCTGGTAATCCCGCGTCTACCGCTGGCTCCGGGCCTTGCTCCGGCGGTTGCTGCCGGTCTTCTGGATATCAACGCCAAATAAGTCACAAGGATAGCAGCCATGCATAGTGGTGGAAAAACCATTCATCTTCAGGCCGGACACTACCAGGCGAAAATCGTCACGGTTGGCGCTGGGCTGGCAGAATTGATGAATCGTGGGCGTCACATCGTTATTCCACATAAGCCGGAAGAGATGCCGCAGGCGCATTTAGGAAAAGTGTTAGTCCCATGGCCAAACCGCGTTGCAGACGGCAGCTATCAACATAACGGCAAGACCTTCCAGCTTGCCGTTAACGACCCTATTTCGCATACCGCCATTCACGGGCTGTTGGCCTGGCGGGACTGGCAGATTAACCAGCAATCGGCATCGGAAGTGTCGCTGATGATTTTTCTGCCGCCCTCTTATGGTTATCCCTTTGCGCTGGTTTCAGAGGTGATTTACCGACTCGGGGCAGACTGTGGATTGCACGTGTTTATTCGTACACAGAATGTGGGAGATGAAATCGCACCGTATGGTGCGGGAGCACATCCTTACTTGACCTGCAATCTACACCCCATCGATGGCTGTGAATTAACGCTTCCGGCGAGTGAAGAAACATGTGGTGAACGGGATTTCACCACGCCGCGACTCATTGCGCAGACCACTATCGATCATACGTTCAGGACGTTGCCACCTGATGCAGAGTGGGAAGTCAGGATAACCAGTCAATCGCAAAACATGTCCACCTTTTTACGCAGCCACCAGCCCTGGCTGCAGATATATACCGGCGAGAAATTAGCAAGGCGCGGCCTGGCAGTTGAACCTATGACCTGCCCGCCAGACGCCTTTAACTCCGGAATTAGCCTGATTCATCTCGCGCCCGGAGAAGCGCATCAGATGCATTTTTTAATCGGCAGTGAATAACAGTTTTCCGACAAATTACCGAATTACCCTATTTTTACGGAGACGATAATGAATTCGCTACAACAACGGTCAACCGCTTTAGAACTAACGACGTTACAGAATGGCTTTACGCTGACATATCACCAGCGCCTGATTTTACGTCACAGCACAGAAACCCCCTGCCTGTGGATCGGCGCTGGCGTTGCCGATATTGATATGTTCCGCGGCAACTTCAGCATTAAAGACAAGCTCAATGAGAAGATTGCCCTGACCGACGCCACGGTCAGCGAGTCGCCTGACGGCTGGCAGGTGCATTTCAGTCGCGGTAACACCATCAACGCCACGCTGCACATCTCCATCGATGAACAGGGTCGCCTGAAGCTGGATCTGCACAACGATGACCTCAGCCATAACCGCATCTGGCTGCGTCTGGCTGCCAACCCGGACGATCATATTTACGGCTGCGGTGAACAGTTCTCTTATTTCGACTTACGCGGTAAACCGTTCCCACTGTGGACCAGCGAACAGGGCGTGGGCCGTAACAAAAATAGCTATGTCACCTGGCAGGCAGACTGCAAAGAAAACGCCGGTGGTGACTACTACTGGACCTTTTTCCCGCAGCCGACCTTCGTCAGCACGCAGAAGTACTACTGCCACGTTGATAACAGCTGCTATATGAATTTCGACTTCAGCGCGCCGGAGTATCACGAACTGGCATTGTGGGAGGACAAAACCACCCTACGATTTGAATGCGCTGACACCTACATCTCTTTACTGGAAAAACTGACCGCGCTGTTAGGACGCCAGCCGGAGCTGCCGGACTGGATCTACGATGGCGTCACGCTCGGTATCCAAGGCGGTACTGAGGTTTGCCAGAACAAACTGGACACCATGCGTAACGCAGGCGTGAAAGTAAACGGCATCTGGGCGCAGGACTGGTCCGGGATCCGCATGACCTCCTTTGGCAAACGCGTGATGTGGAACTGGAAGTGGAACAGCGACAACTATCCTCAGTTGGATAGCCGTATTAAGCAGTGGAAAGAAGAAGGTGTGCAATTCCTCTCCTACATCAACCCGTACGTCGCCAGCGATAAAGATCTCTGCGCCGAAGCGGCTGCGCACGGTTATCTGGCGAAAGATGCCTCTGGCGCTGACTATCTGGTTGAGTTTGGCGAGTTTTACGGCGGCGTGGTGGACCTGACCAACCCTGAAGCCTACGCCTGGTTCAAAGAAGTCATCAAAAAGAACATGATTGAGCTGGGATGCGGCGGTTGGATGGCCGACTTTGGCGAATACCTGCCAACCGACACTTACCTGCACAATGGCATTAGCGCTGAAATTATGCATAACGCCTGGCCTGCGCTGTGGGCGAAATGTAACTACGAAGCGTTACAGGAGACTGGCAAGCTCGGCGAGATCCTGTTCTTTATGCGTGCGGGTTACACCGGCAGCCAGAAATACTCCACCATGATGTGGGCAGGCGATCAGAACGTTGACTGGAGCCTTGACGACGGTCTGGCCTCGGTCGTGCCTGCTGCGCTGTCACTGGCGATGAGCGGCCATGGTCTGCACCACAGCGATATCGGCGGCTACACCACCCTATTTGAAATGAAACGCAGCAAAGAGCTGCTGCTGCGCTGGTGTGACTTTAGCACCTTCACACCGATGATGCGCACCCACGAAGGTAACCGCCCTGGCGATAACTGGCAGTTTGATGGTGATGCTGAAACCATCGCCCACTTTGCTCGTATGACCACCGTCTTTACCACCCTTAAACCGTATCTGAAACAGGCGGTCGCGCAAAACAGCGCCACCGGTCTGCCGGTGATGCGCCCGCTATTCCTACATTACGAAGACGATGCACGGACCTACACCCTGAAATATCAGTACCTGCTGGGACAGGATGTGTTGGTTGCGCCGGTTCACGAACAGGGGCGCAGCGACTGGACGCTGTACCTGCCGGAGGATAGCTGGGTCAACATCTGGACCGGGGAAACTTACCAGGGCGGTGAAATTACCGTGGATGCGCCTATTGGCAAGCCTCCGGTGTTTTATCGCGCGAAGAGTGAATGGGCGTCACTGTTTGCCACTTTACGCAACATCTAATGCGGCTCGCCCGTGGGGAAACTCGCGGGCACATGGAGAATAATAATGAGTCAGACTTCCTCTAATCCGGCAACCCTACGCTTGCCGTTCAAAGAAAAACTCGCCTATGGGATGGGTGATTTAGGCTCCAATATCCTGCTGGATATTGGTACGCTCTATTTACTCAAGTTTTATACCGATGTCCTTGGTTTACCTGGAACTTATGGCGGTATCATTTTCCTCATCGCCAAGTTTTTTACCGCGTTTACCGATATGGGCACCGGGATTATGCTTGATTCCCGCCGCAAAATCGGCCCGAAGGGAAAATTCCGTCCGTTCGTTCTTTATGCCGCATTTCCGGTTACCTTGCTGGCGATTGCAAACTTTGTCGGTACACCGTTTGAAGTAACCGGTAAAACGGTCATGGCAACGGTGCTGTTTATGCTGTACGGATTGTTTTTCAGCATGATGAACTGCTCTTATGGTGCGATGGTTCCCGCGATTACGAAAAATCCTGACGAACGCGCGTCGCTTGCCGCCTGGCGGCAAGGTGGCGCAACCCTGGGTCTGTTGCTGTGTACCGTCGGTTTTGTTCCCGTAATGAACCTGATCGAAGGCAACTCGCAGCTGGGTTATATCTTCGCCGCCACGTTGTTTTCTCTGTTTGGCCTGCTGTTTATGTGGCTCTGCTATGCCGGGGTAAAAGAACGTTACGTGGAAGTGAAACCCGTTGATGCCGCGCAAAAACCGGGATTGCTGCAATCCTTTCGCGCCATCGCCGGTAACCGCCCGCTGTTTATTCTGTGCATTGCCAACCTTTGCACGCTTGGCGCGTTTAACGTCAAGCTGGCGATTCAGGTCTACTACACCCAGTACGTTCTTAATGACCCGATCCTCCTTTCCTGGATGGGCTTTTTTAGCATGGGTTGTATCTTCATCGGCGTCTTCCTGATGCCTGGCATGGTCAGACGTTTCGGCAAGAAAAAAGTCTACATCGGCGGTTTGCTGATTTGGGTGGCGGGCGATCTGCTTAACTACTTCTTTGGCGGCGGCTCCGTCAGTTTTGTCGCGTTCTCTTGTCTGGCGTTCTTCGGCTCGGCATTCGTCAACAGCCTGAACTGGGCGCTGGTCTCCGATACCGTGGAATATGGCGAATGGCGTACCGGCGTACGCTCTGAAGGTACGGTATACACCGGTTTCACCTTCTTTCGTAAAGTGTCACAAGCGCTGGCAGGATTCTTCCCGGGATGGATGCTGACGCAAATCGGCTACGTCCCCAATGTGGTGCAATCTGCAAGTACGGTCGAAGGATTGCGTCAGTTGATCTTTATTTATCCCTGCGCCTTGGCGGTGATCACCATTGTAGCTATGGGCTGTTTCTACAACCTTAACGAGAAGATGTATGTCCGCATCGTTGAAGAGATAGAAGCGCGTAAACAACCCGTTTGATAATAATAATGAATAGCGCTCTACGGGGCGCTATTGAGGAGCGATTATGTCTTTTCATGATCCGCTAACGCTAAAACTGAGCCTGCGTGAAAAATTCGCCTACGGAGTGGGTGACTTCGGCTCAAATTTGATGCTGTGTATCGGTACGCTGTATCTGCTTAAATTTTATACCGATGAACTAGGGATGCCGGCGTATTACGGTGGGATTATCTTTTTGGTGGCGAAGTTCTTCACCGCTTTCACTGATATGTTGACCGGTGTGTTGCTGGACTCAAGGCGTAATATTGGCGCAAAAGGGAAATTCAGGCCCTTTATTTTGTATGCATCATTTCCTGTCGCTGTCGTTGCCAGCGCGCAGTTTTTAGCGACAGATTTTACGCTAACGGTGAAAACCGGACTGGCGACAGTGTTGTTTATGCTGTTCGGGCTGTTCTATAGCCTGATGAACTGCTCCTACGGCGCGATGGTGCCCGCGATCACGAAAAACCCGCATGAACGAGCTCAGCTCGCCGCCTGGCGTCAGGGCGGCGCTACCGTAGGCCTGTTACTGTGTACTGTTGGCTTTATGCCTATTCAGGCGCTATTTGTTAGTTCACCTTCGCTGGGTTATCTGATTGCCGCACTGATCTTCTCCGTCTGCGGACTGTTCAGTATGTGGTGGTGCTTTAGCGGTGTGAAGGAACGCTATATCGAAATCGTGCCGGATCACCATAAGCCCAGCATTCTCAAGTCGTTCTGCGCCATTTTCCGTAACCCTCCACTGCTGGTGCTGTGTGTCGCCAATCTGTGCACGTTGGCGGCATTCAACATCAAGCTGGCGATCCAGGTGTATTACACCCAGTACGTGCTCAACGATATTCATCTGCTGTCGTGGATGGGTTTCTTCAGCATGGGATGCATTCTGGTTGGGGTACTGCTGGTTCCCACAGCTGTAAAACGCTTCGGTAAAAAGCAGGTTTACCTCGGTGGCCTGGCGCTATGGGCTATCGGTGATGTGCTGAACTTTTTCTGGGGCAGTACGTCATTTTTATTCGTCACGTTCTCTTGCATGGCCTTCTTCGGAACCGCTTTTGTTAACAGTCTAAACTGGGCACTGGTTCCGGATACGGTCGATTATGGCGAATGGAAAACGGGGATCCGTGCAGAAGGTTCGGTGTATACGGGTTATACCTTTTCTCGCAAAATTTCTGCTGCGCTCGCAGGCTTCCTGCCGGGCATCATGCTGACGCAAATCGGTTATATCCCCAATATAGTCCAGAGCGATGCCACACTGCTCGGTTTGCGTCAGCTTATTTTCCTCTGGCCTTGCGGACTTGCAATTATTGCAGCACTCACGATGGGCTTCTTTTATAAGCTCAACGAAACTCGTTTTGCTTTTATTATTGAGGAAATCAGCCAACGGAAGAAAAACAACATCCAACCGGACCCTATTACTAATAAAAAGAACACCTCTGCTGTAAACGTATAAAAATAATTGCCGCCTATTCCATCCCAATGGATGGCGGCCTCCCTACGCGTAAAAAATGGATTTATCATGAAAAAATTAACGACAATAATTCTCTTATCCTCTGTGGTATCAACCTCTGCTTTCGCTGGAGCCTATGTAGAAAACCGCGAAGCATATAACCTGGCATCCGATCAAATGGAGGTCATGCTGCGCGTTGGCTATAACTCCGATATGGGTGCGGGTATCATGCTTACGAACACCTACACTATGCAACGCAAGGATGAGTTAAAACACGGCTATAACGAAATAGAGGGTTGGTACCCGTTATTTAAACCAACAGATAAATTAACAATCCAGCCTGGAGGGTTAATAAACGATAAGAGTATTGGCTCAGGCGGTGCTGTTTATCTGGATGTTAACTATAAATTTACTCCGTGGTTTAATCTTACCGTGCGTAATCGATATAACCATAATAACTACAGTTCAACCGACCTAAACGGTGAGCTGGATAATAATGATACCTATGAAATAGGCAACTACTGGAACTTTACCATTACCGATAAATTTTCCTATACCTTTGAACCGCACTATTTTATGCGAGTCAATGACTTCAATAGCAGCAACGGAAAAGATCATCACTGGGAAATTACCAATACCTTTAAGTATCGTATCAATGAGCACTGGTTACCCTACCTTGAATTACGCTGGTTAGATCGCAATGTTAAACCCTATCATCGCGAACAAAACCAGATTCGTGTTGGGGCAAAGTATTTCTTCTAATTCTCCTGATGATAAAAAAAGCCGCTGAAATCAGCGGCTTTTTTATGCTTACCTGAGAAAGAGCGTTAATTACTCTTCTTTCGCGCCACGCATTGCACGGCGACGATCGTTTTCAGTCAGGTGACGCTTACGGATACGGATAGAGGTTGGGGTAACTTCTACCAGTTCGTCGTCATCGATGAATTCCAGAGCCTGCTCCAGAGTCATCTTAACCGGCGGAACCAGAACCGTTGCTTCGTCAGTACCGGACGCACGCATGTTGGTCAGTTTCTTACCGGTCAGGCAGTTTACAGTCAGGTCGTTAGAGCGGCTGTGAATACCGATGATCTGGCCTTCGTAAACTTCAGCGCCGTGGCCGAGGAACAGCTTACCGCGGTCCTGCAGGCTGAACAGTGCGAACGCAACTGCTTTACCCTGGCCATTGGAGATCAGTACGCCGTTCTGACGCTGACCCACATCACCCGCGCGAACATCGTCGTAGTGGCTGAAGGTGGAGTACAGCAGACCGGTACCGGAGGTCATGGTCATGAACTCTGAACGGAAGCCGAT
>OIEX01000388.1_pt1 | contig 19155 bp, 20 predicted proteins | sample 1581911 | NCBI WGS metagenome assembly OIEX01 (sample SAMN07977761, study PRJEB24534) | human gut metagenome | reverse complement strand
CAAAGTCGATGGTTTAGGCGTGCTTAAGGCTGCGGTTGCAGCGATTAAAAAAGCCGCAGCAAATTAATTATTTTATTTTAATTTTTCCCGTCAAAGAGTTATTTCATTAACATTCACCGCAATTATTAATTGCGGTATTTAAGGGTATTTTTCTATGAGTAACGCTATTGCTTCACTTGAAAAGGTACTCCTTCCTTTTGCTGTAAAAATTGGAAAGCAGCCACACGTTAATGCAATCAAAAACGGTTTTATTCGTTTAATGCCGTTAACCCTCGCAGGGGCCATGTTTGTATTAATCAATAACGTTTTCCTGAGCTTTGGGGAGGGGTCGTTTTTTTATTCAATGGGCATTCGACTTGATGCTTCAACTATTGAAACGCTGAATAGTTTGAAAGGCATTGGTGGAAACGTCTATAACGGTACGCTGGGTATCATGTCATTGATGGCGCCGTTCTTTATCGGTATGGCGCTGGCAGAAGAACGCAAAGTCGACTCTCTGGCTGCCGGGCTGTTATCCGTCGCCGCGTTTATGACCGTAACGCCATATAGCGTGGGTGAAGCCTATGCCGTTGGCGCGAACTGGCTCGGCGGTGCCAATATTATTTCCGGTATTATTATCGGCCTCGCGGTCGCGGAAATGTTCACCTTTGTGGTCCGTCGCAATTGGGTAATTAAATTACCTGATAGCGTACCGACATCCGTGTCGCGCTCTTTCTCTGCGCTGATTCCTGGCTTCCTTATCCTCTCCATTATGGGGATCATCGCCTGGGCATTGAACACCTGGGGTACGAACTTCCACCAGATCATCATGGATTCCATTTCAACTCCGCTGGCATCGCTGGGCAGCGTGGTGGGCTGGGCCTACGTGATTTTTGTTCCGCTGCTGTGGTTCTTCGGTATTCACGGTTCACTGGCGCTGACCGCGCTGGACAGCGGTATCATGACGCCATGGGCGCTGGAAAACATTTCCATCTACCAACAGTTTGGTTCCGTAGACGCCGCGCTGGAAGCCGGAAAGACCTTCCACGTCTGGGCGAAACCGATGCTCGACTCCTATATTTTCCTCGGGGGTAGCGGGGCTACGCTGGGTCTGATTATCGCTATCTTCCTGGCATCGCGTCGTCCGGATTATCGTCAGGTTGCTAAACTGGCACTGCCGTCAGGCCTGTTCCAGATTAACGAACCTATCCTGTTCGGTCTGCCGATCATCATGAACCCGGTGATGTTTATCCCGTTCATTCTGGTGCAGCCGATTCTGGCGGCGATTACGCTGGCAGCTTATTACTCCGGCATTATTCCACCGATTACCAACATCGCACCGTGGACCATGCCAACCGGTTTGGGCGCGTTCTTTAATACCAACGGTAGCGTCGCTGCTCTGCTGGTCGCGCTGTTCAACCTTGGTATCGCCACGCTGGTTTACCTGCCGTTCGTGGTGGTAGCCAACAAAGCGCAGAACGTTATTGATCAAGAAGAAAGCGAAGAAGATATCGCTAACGCATTGAAATTCTAAATTTAATCCGGCATGGCTTCACGGTCATGCCGGACTGAACCAGAGGAAAAAAGTATGTTGGATATCGAAAACATCGTCGACACGCAGTCAGAAGCAGAAGAACTTGAAGAAGTGGTGATGGGTCTCATCATCAACTCCGGTCAGGCGCGTAGCCTGGCGTACGGCGCGCTCAAAATGGCCAAGCAAGGCGATTTCGAGTCAGCTAAGGCTATGATGGACCAGTCCCGTCTGGCGCTGAATGAAGCGCACCTCGTGCAAACGAAACTGATTGAAGGCGATCAGGGCGAAGGTAAAATGAAAGTTAGCCTGGTGCTGGTTCATGCTCAGGACCACCTGATGACATCAATGCTGGCGCGTGAGCTGGTGACTGAACTGATTGAGCTTCACGAAAAGCTGAAATAGCGAGGAGTGCATAATGCAGCTACAGATTAACGCACCGGAAATCAAAACCGTCTATGAACAGCAGCTGTTCAATGGCAAAAATTTCCATGTGTTCATCTATAACAAAACTGAGAGCATCAGCGGGCTGCATCAGCATGACTACTACGAATTTACCCTGGTTTTAACCGGGCGCTATTATCAGGAAATCAACGGTAAACGCGTATTGCTCGAACGCGGGGACTTTGTTTTTATTCCATTGGGATCGCACCACCAGAGTTTTTATGATTTTGGGGCGACAAGGATCCTGAACGTCGGTATCAGTAAACGCTTTTTTGAACAGCACTACCACCCGCTGCTGCCATTTTGTTTCGTTGCATCGCAGGTCTATCGGGCGAATAATTCGTTTCTCACTTACATTGAAACGGTTATTGCATCATTGAACTTTCGCGAGAGTGGGCTGGATGAATTTGTAGAAGTGGTCACCTTCTATATTATTAACCGGTTGCGCCATCATCGCGAAGAGCAGGTGTTGGATGATATTCCGCAGTGGCTTAAAACCACCGTGGAGACCATGCATGACAAACGGCAGTTTAGCGAGAATGCGCTGGAAAACATGGTACACCTGTCCGCGAAATCCCAGGAGTATCTGACTCGCGCAACCCAGCGTTATTACAGCAAAACGCCGATGCAGATCATTAATGAAATCCGCATTAACTTTGCTAAAAAACAGCTGGAAATGACTAACTATTCTGTAACGGATATTGCTTACGAATCTGGCTACAGTAGTCCAAGTCTGTTTATTAAAACGTTTAAAAAGCTGACGTCATTTACACCTAATAGCTATCGTAAGAAATTAACTGAATTTAATCAGTAGATATTATTTGCCAATAACCCATTTTTTATAGCTTGCCCAAAATAGCGTCGGGACAGCCACGCTATACCTGACATACGGGTTGAGCATAATACACGTCAGTGTTTTGACACTGAAGGGAGAAAGTATGAGCCAGAAATTAAAAGTCGTCACTATCGGTGGCGGGAGCAGCTACACCCCTGAGTTACTTGAAGGCTTTATTAAGCGCTATCATGAATTACCGGTTTCTGAATTGTGGCTGGTTGATGTCGACGATGGAAAAGAGAAGCTGGACATTATTTTTGACCTTTGCCAGCGCATGATCGATAAAGCTGGCGTGCCGATGAAGTTGTTTAAAACGCTGGACCGCCGTGAAGCGCTGAAAGATGCTGATTTCGTTACTACCCAGCTGCGCGTAGGGCAACTGAAAGCCCGCGAAAAGGATGAACGCATTCCGCTGAGTCACGGGTATCTGGGGCAGGAAACCAACGGCGCTGGTGGGCTGTTCAAAGGTCTGCGTACTATTCCGGTTATCTTTGATATTGTCAAAGATGTGGAAGAACTGTGCCCGAATGCGTGGGTGATTAACTTTACTAACCCGGCCGGGATGGTGACGGAAGCGGTCTATCGCCATACGAATTTTAAGAAATTTATCGGTGTATGTAATATTCCTGTCGGCATGAAAATGTTCATTAGCGATGTGCTGGCGCTGAAAGAGAGCGATGACTTATCCATCGATCTGTTCGGTCTGAACCATATGGTCTTTATTAAAGACGTACTGGTGAATGGTAAATCACGCTTTGATGAACTGTTGGATGGCGTGGCTTCAGGTCAACTGAAAGCCTCCACCGTGAAGAACATCTTCGATCTGCCGTTCAGTGAAGGGTTGATTCGCTCGCTGAAGCTGCTGCCGTGCTCATATTTGCTTTACTACTTCAAGCCAAAAGAGATGCTGGCGATTGAAATGGGTGAATACTATAAGGGCGGCGCTCGCGCTCAGGTGGTACAGAAAGTGGAGAAACAACTGTTTGATCTGTACAAAAATCCGGATTTGAACGTGAAACCGAAAGAGCTGGAACAGCGCGGTGGAGCCTATTACTCCGATGCGGCCTGTGAAGTGATCAACGCCATCTACAACGACAAACAGACCGAGCACTATGTCAACGTTCCGCACCATGGGCATGTTGACAATATCCCGGCGGACTGGGCGGTTGAGATGACCTGTACACTGGGACGCAACGGCGCCACGCCGCACCCACGTATTACCCATTTTGATGAGAAAGTGCTCGGCCTTATCTATACCATTAAAGGCTTTGAAGTCGCGGCGAGCAATGCGGCACTGAGCGGTGAGCTGAATGATGTGCTGCTGGCGTTGAACCTGAGTCCGCTGGTGCATTCTGACAGCGATGCCGAGATTCTGGCGCGTGAGCTGATTCTGGCGCATGAAAAATGGCTGCCAAACTTCGCCGGGTGTATCGAGAAACTCAAAAGCGAACAACACTAACTGAGGTCGGCTATGGAACGCGTACTGATTGTAAATGCGGATGATTTTGGCCTGAGTAAAGGACAAAACTACGGCATTGTTGAAGCCTGTCGCAATGGCGTGGTCACCTCGACAACCGCACTGGTTAATGGCGCAGCCATTGACCATGCGGTACAGCTGAGTCGCGATATTCCTGAACTTGCCGTTGGGATGCATTTTGTTCTGACGCTGGGCAGGCCGTTGACGGCAATGCCAGGCCTTACTCGTGACGGGTTACTGGGAAAATGGATCTGGCAGATGGCTGAAGAAGACACCTTGCCGTTGGATGAAATTTCTCAGGAACTGGCCGCGCAGTATCAGCGTTTTATTGACCTGTTCGGGCGGGAGCCAACGCATCTGGATAGCCATCACCATGTGCATATGTTCCCGCAGATTTTCCCTATCGTGGCCGGGTTTGCTGCCCAACGGGGGATTGCGTTACGGATCGATCGTCAGACGGTATTCCAGGCGTCTGACTTTCCGCAGACGTTACGGACTTCCCAGGGATTCAGCAGCGAGTTTTATGGCGAAGCGATTTCTGAAGCCCTGTTTTTGCAAACGCTTGACGCGTCAGCAGACCGGGGAGAGTCCTCGCTGGAAGTGATGTGTCATCCGGCCTTTATCGATGACATTATTCGTCAAAGTGCCTACTGTTACCCCCGCTTAACTGAGCTCGACGTGCTGACGTCTCCGTCACTGAAATATGCTATTGCGGAACGCGGTTATCGTCTTGGCAGTTTTCTGAACGTCTAACTCCTGAGTTTGCGGCGCATAATGCGCCGCATTTTTTTAGGCAGGGATCGTGTCGATTTTTCCGGCGCGTGACCAGACGCGGTGCGCAGTCATTAGCGTCAGCAGGGTATCCATAAACTGTGCGTCTGCACTGTCTGCCTCCACCACGCCTTCTTCTCCTTCAGTTTTGATATCCAACGTTGCTTTAAACTGACGCGCATCGCCAGCCAGTGCGATAGGTTTTAAGTGCTTATACGCTTCGAGTAAGTAATATCGGGCATCACCGTTCATAGCGATATCTGCGATATTGCCACACGGAACGATAACCGCATCGACGGTCAGCGATGGTGAACCCGCAAAGGTACCGGCGATTGTCAGGACGGAACCATCATCGGCAACCACATTACCCATTCGGGAATAGAGCAGTTTGGCGTGAACGCCTTTGGCCTGTAAGGCTTGCATGATGGCAAGCAGGTCGCCCGATTTCACCTGGTCATTAAGTAGAATGGCGACCACGCGGCCCTTAATCTCACCTTGCGCACCCGCATATAAACTGAGTGACGGCGCACTTTTCAAACCATTGACGTTAGCCGGTGGGGCGATTTTGGCCTGTTCCTCGGTTAGCTCAAAACCGAGATTATCGGCAACCGCCTCGGCGAGGGCTGTATCAATATGGGCTAACTGTTCGACCACTCTTTCCCGAATATAGGGGCGCGTAACTTTGCTGAGTTCGAAGCTGAATCCGCCGATAATATGCTGCTGTTCAATTGGCGTCTGACTTAGCCAGAACAGGCGAGGGTGCGCATAGTATTCGCCAAAAGAGGGGCTACGTTCGCGGATTTTGTTTCCTTCAATCCGTTCCTGATATGACTCAAATCCACCGCGTTTTGGCCCCGGCGGCGTTTCACGCGGCCAGTTATCATTGATGGAATTAGGTTCATAGTTGGCAGGGTTGGTATCGATGTCCATACGATGCATGCCGTCACGCTGGAAATTATGGTACGGGCAGGTCGGGCGATTAATCGGTATTTCATGGAAGTTGGGCCCGCCCAGGCGGCTGATTTGGGTATCGGTATAAGAAAACAAGCGGCCTTGCAGCAAGGGATCGTTGGTAAAATCGATACCAGGGACGATGTGTCCGGGATGAAAAGCGACTTGTTCATTTTCGGCGAAGAAATTATCCGGATTACGGTTCAGCACCATTTTACCGACGCGTTGCACCGGAACCAGCTCTTCCGGGATCAGCTTGGTCGGGTCGAGCAGGTCAAAATCGAACTTGAATTCGTCTTCTTCAGGAATGAGTTGCAGCCCCAGTTCGTATTCCGGATAATCGCCTGCTTCGATAGCTTCCCACAGATCGCGGCGATGAAAATCGGGGTCACGACCGGTAAGTTTTTGCGCTTCATCCCATACCAGCGAAGCTTTGCCCGCCAGCGGTTTCCAGTGAAAACGGACAAAGGTGGCTTTCCCTTGCGCATTTATCAACCGGAACGTGTGAATGCCAAAGCCTTCCATCGTGCGATAGCTGCGTGGAATACCCCGGTCGGACATCGCCCATATAACGTTGTGCAACGTTTCTGGCTGTAACGAGACATAATCCCAAAAGGTATCGTGGGCGCTTTGACCCTGTGGGATAGCCCAATGCGGCTCCGGTTTTACCGCATGAACGAAATCCGGGAATTTATGGGCATCCTGAATGAAGAAGACTGGCGTGTTGTTTCCCACCAGATCGAAAATGCCCTCCTCAGTATAAAATTTGGTCGCAAATCCTCGAATATCTCTGACCGTATCCGCTGAGCCTGCGCCGCCCTGAACCGTAGAGAAACGGACAAAAACCGGGGTGATTTTATTTTCATCACTCAGAAAGTCCGCTTTCGTTGTCGCGCTGAGACTGGCATAGGGCTGAAAGTAACCATGAGCGGCCGAACCTCGGGCATGTACGATCCGCTCCGGGATGCGTTCGTGATCAAAATGGGTGATTTTTTCCCGCAGGATAAAGTCTTCCAGCAGAGTTGGCCCACGGTTTCCTGCGCGCAGAGAGTTTTGATCGTCCGCGATGCGCACTCCCTGATTGGTTGTCAGAGCAAAATCTTCGCTGCCTTTACGAAAACTTTCCAGCGCGTTGAGTTTGTCACTTCTGGTGTCAGGCGCTTTTAAGCTGCCGGACGTGGTGGGCTGCATGCCTGGTGGCGTGGGTTCAGGTGTTGGCCGATGTGAACCGTCTGCTGGCGCCAGTGAGTCAAGTCCTGGCTGGGATTCGCTGGCATCATGAACCGGCGCTGAGTGATGGAGTGGGTGCTTATCATTCTGTGACATTAAACTCGTCTCCTGTTTTCATCGCTTAAAGGTCGTTGTTGCCGTCAAAAGCTTTAACTATAGACCACTTGCTCAGTGGTGCAGGAACTGACCGAGGGCGTAAAGCGCGATGAACCAGGCAAACAGCGCACGCAAGGCAGGACGTCAGGAGGCAAAATCGGCTAAGATAGCCGTTTTCTGATTTTTAGAATTAGTCTTTAGTGAAGCAACTGATTATGAAACCTCTTCGCCAACAAAATCGTCCGGTAATTAGCTATGTTCCTCGCGTGGAGCCAGCCCCACCAGAGCATGCAGTTAAAATGGATGCGTTTCGTGACGTATGGATACTGCGCGGAAAATATGTCGCTTTTGTCTTAATAGGGGAGGCGTTTCAGCGTTCGCCTGCATTTACGGTCCCGGAATCAGCGCAACGCTGGGCTAATCAGGTTCGCCAGGAAAATGAACTGAGCGATTAATGGATATAAAAAAACCGCCGGAGCATGACACTCCGGCGGTTTTTTTATTTTTCAGTCTAACAGACTTAGCGATGCGCCAGTTCGGCGTTATCGTCGCTGTCCAGAATTGTTTTATCGGTCTGTTTCAGCCATTGGCTGGTCAGCGTACCGGCAGTCATAGAACCGCTCACGTTCAGCGCGGTACGACCCATATCGATCAGCGGCTCAACGGAAATCAGCAGCGCAACCAGCGTGACCGGCAGACCCATAGCTGGCAGGACGATCAGCGCGGCAAACGTTGCACCGCCACCCACACCCGCAACCCCTGCGGAACTGACGGTGACGATACCGACCAGCGTGGCAATCCACATCGGGTCCAGCGGGTTGATCCCGACGGTCGGGGCGACCATTACTGCCAGCATTGCCGGGTACAGCCCTGCACAACCGTTCTGGCCAATGGTGGCGCCAAAGGATGCGGCAAAAGAGGCGATGGATTCAGGCACGCCCAGACGACGGGTTTGCGCTTCAACGTTCAGCGGAATTGAGGCTGCGCTGGAACGGCTGGTGAAGGCGAAAGTCAGCACCGGCCACACCTTGCGGAAGTATTTCAGCGGGCTAACGCCGTTAACACCCAACAGGATCCCGTGTACCACGAACATAATGCCCAGACCGAGATAAGAGGCCACGACGAAGCTACCCAGCTTGATGATGTCCTGCAGGTTGGAGCCCGCAACCACTTTGGTCATCAGCGCCAGAACACCGTACGGTGTCAACTGCATCACCAAACGAACCAGCTTCATCACCCAGCTTTGCAGGGTATCGATAGCGACCAGCACGCGCTCGCCTTTCGGCGCATCATCTTTCAGCAGCTTCAGTGCGGCAACACCGAGGAATGCCGCGAAGATAACCACGCTGATAATCGACGTCGGGTTAGCTCCGGTCAGATCGGCAAACGGGTTTTTCGGGATAAACGACAACACCAGCTGTGGAACGCTGAGGTCAGCTACTTTGCCAACATAGTTGGTTTCAATCGCGTTCAGACGAGCGGTTTCGGCCCCACCTTGCACCAGACCTTCCGCGGTCAGGCCGAACAGGTTGGTCACCAGAACCCCTACCAGCGCGGCAATCAGCGTAGTAAACAGCAGCGTACCGATGGTCAGGAAGCTGATTTTACCTAACTGAGAGGCGTTGTGCAGACGCGCAACGGCGCTGAGAATAGACGCAAACACCAGCGGCATGACAATCATCTGCAGCAGTTGGACGTAACCGTTGCCGACAATGTTGAACCACTGTACGGAATCTTTAAGAACCTGGCTGTCGGAACCATAAATGGTGTGCAGGGCGAGGCCAAACACCACACCCATGACCAGACCGACCAGTACTTTTTTTGCCAGACTCCACTGCTTGTGACGGGCTTGCGCCAGCACGAACAGCAGCACTACGAACACGATAATGTTCGCGATTAATGGATAGTTCATCCCCGTTCTCCTGATCTTATTATGCGTATCACCGTGTGACGGTGATTCTGTTGGCGCAAGATTAGCAGAACTGTGACTTGCCTCTTATATTCAAATGGAATTGTTTATGCCAAAAATAACTTTTTGGCTGATTTATTAGTCAACCTGGTGCGTTATAAAACGATTAAACTGCATTTGCAGCGTATTTATCATCTGTGATGACCAGCGCACCGCACTGTTCTCTTGTACGGTCTGCGGCATCCAGATTGCCCACGCGAACAGCGCCATGCACAGAAACCGCTCCAGTTGGTTGCCTTTTTGCGGCACGAGGATAGGCAGACGAAAACGCCAGCGGCAGGGCCAAAGCAGGGGGACGCCCGCCGGGGTCAACATGTCGGCCAGAATGTGGCTGAGATAACCGAGAACCATACCTTGTAAGGCATCCGCTGGAATTATCCAGGTATCAGGGACTTTCAGGTAAAACGTGGCCAGCAGGGCAAAAACCGCCAGCAGGCTATGCGTAAACCCGCGATGACCAAATGCCCGGGCAATGGGCTTTGATACCCACTTCAGACGCTGCCCCAGCAGGGATTTGGGATGATCGATATCCGGCAGTAAGCACGTCAAAATGGCTGAAGGAACAATATGCCACCAGTCACCCTGCGCAAGAACGGGCGTTAGCTCGGCATTCTTGGCAAATACCGCACAGGCAATAGAAAAAAGAAGGTGACCTTCCGCCGTCATGATAAAACCCAATAAACTGTCGATTCATACAGTATAGGGGTTTTATACAGTAGGCGGAAGAGGTGACGTTGTAACCCTTTGTCACAAGTGCGCCTTTACCGCGCCAGCCAACCGCCATCCACGACCAGCGTATAACCATGTATATAGTCCGAGGCAGGACTTGCGAGGAACACGACCGGGCCTTTCAGGTCATCAGGCGTGCCCCAGCGTCCGGCAGACGGGCAATGCGATCATTGCCCGTCGCAGGATTAGCCGCGCAGGTGAGCGGCAGTGAGTTCGGTGAGCGAGGCCAGTTTGACGTCGGCCAGAACGAAGCGAGGATCGTCCTGATTTTCATGAGCAGGTACTACGATGGAACGCATACGGGCGGCTTTCGAAGCAATCATGCCGTTCACCGAGTCTTCCAGTGCTACGCAGTTTATAGGGTCAATGCCCAGTTTCGCCGCGCAATCGAGATAAACCTGCGGGTGCGGTTTGCTGTAGGGCAGTTTTTCCGCAGAAGCCAGTGCGTCGAAGCTGCTGCGCAGATCAAACATGGTTAGCACTTTTTCCAGCATATGCAGCGGCGAGGCGGATGCCAGTCCTACTTTCAACCCCTGAGATTTGCACAATGCCACGGCCTCACGCACGCCCGGCAGCAGTGGTTTTGTTTCTTCAACTAACGCAATTGCCCGGGTAATGATGCGCTCGGTTACTTCCTGACGTGAGGGACCGTTCCACGGTTGTTGTGCAAACCACAAATCAACCACCATGTCGATGCGTAAGCCAAGTGTATCGGGAAGTTCATGGCGGCGGGAGATATCAACGCCTAAACTTGCTATCACATCCAGTTCGGCTTGATCCCAAAGCGGTTCAGAATCGACCAGTAATCCATCCATATCAAAAATTGCAGCAAGAATTTGACGCGGGGTTGACATCACAACCTCTCCTTTACGGGTGATAAAAGGGATTAAGAGCCAGCCTGGACGGGCTCTGAGCGTTCATTATGGCTAATTCAGCAGTATACCGCCTTTAAAGATCAGGCGAAAACGATAATCAACGGGTAAACTTAGGCCAAAATGACACGTCTTAATCAAGGGGAACTCATGACGTATCAACAAGCTGGACGCATTGCTATCTTGAAAAGGCTGGTGGGATGGGTGATTTTCATTCCCGCGCTGATTTCAACCCTGGTTTCAGTACTGAAGTTTATGTATGCGCACAGCGAAAAGCAGGAAGGGATTAACGCGGTCATGCTCGATTTTGCACACGTGATGATCGACATGATGCGTGTGAACACACCTTTTCTTAACGTGTTCTGGTATAACTCGCCAACGCCCGATTTTCAAAGTGGACTGAATCTCGTTTTTTGGCTGATTTTCATTCTGATTTTTATCGGTCTGGCGTTGCAGGATTCAGGCGCCAGAATGAGCCGTCAGGCGCGTTATTTACGCGAGGGAGTTGAGGATCAGTTGATTCTGGAACAGGCAAAGGGCAGTGAAGGGTTATCACGCGAGCAACTTGAGTCGCGTATTGTGGTACCGCACCATACGATCTTTTTACAAATTTTCCCGCTCTATATTTTGCCGGTGAACGTTATCGTGATTGGCTATTTCTTCTTTTCATTACTGGGTTTTTTGTAACTGCTGCACTATCAGGCCTGACGCGTTGTGAAACGCCAGGCCAGATAAGCAACGTGCGACTTTGCTAAGCCGCCAGTAACCTGTCCAGCGCCTTCTGCGCCACGACCAGATGCTGTCCCCCGAACAGAATAGCCCTATTCAGCAGCGTATAGAGCTGGTAGACAGGCTGTCTGTCGAGAAAATCCAATGGTAGCGGAGAAACAGACTGATAACCGTCATAGAGTTGCGGCGGCTGATCGGTATGTAACGGCAGCATTGCCAGGTCACACTCTCTGTCCCCCCAGTAGCAGGCAGGGTCAAAGATGTACGGGCCGTTCGGGCCGAGAGCGCAGTTCCCGGACCACAAATCACCATGCAGAAGAGACGGCTGCGGCTGATGAGAAGAGAGACGCTGCTGAACATGCTCGACAATGGCGTCGATATTGCCAAACGCAATGCCTTTTTCAGCGGCGAGTTCCAGCTGCCAGCCAATACGCTGCTCGGCAAAAAAGGTTGACCAGCGACGTTGCCAGGTGTTGGGCTGCGGCGTGGTAGAGAGCGCATTATCGAAGTCGAGCCCAAACTGCGGCTGATCGCTCCATTCATGCAAATGCGCCAACTGTTGGCCGAGGATAAACGCGTTGTGCGCATCAAGCGGACGGGGAGGGAGGAAATCCATCACCAGAAAGCTGTAATCTCTGTCTGCGCCTACCGCCCAGACTTTCGGTACAGACACGGTTTGACTGCGAGAAAGTAGCTCCAGCTGATCGGCTTCCGCCGTAAAGCCGGTTAACAGCTCTCTTTCATCGCATTTAACGAAAAAATCGCGCCCCGCATAGCGTAAATGCCATGCGGCGTGGATCTCTCCGCCGGGCAGTTCGTTACGCAGTTCGATTTCGCCTTCACCTAATTGCTCGCTTAAAAGACGACTGATAGCCTGCCACATGATGTCTCTCCCCATGTTGTCTGCCAGATCATAAGGTTAGCGCAAGAATGCGGTTAAAAAACACGAACTGACGCACACCACGGACGCGTCATCGCTGGAAAGGCACTTAATGTGTGTCGTTCTTCTTCACCTCGCATAGTTGTGAAGACGCCTGGTCGCACATGATTCACTGCTTTGTAATCACGTGATTTTTCATCATAGACGTATAACACCTATGCCGACAGTTTTACGGGGAAATCCCCTTGTAGCTAAACAAGGGGAAGCCGTTATTACTGAGCCAGATACGCGTATATTTTTTGCGTATCGTCTAAAGCGCACAGACGCGTACCCTGATTCAGGGTGGCGGCGCTACCTGCGGCGACACCGTAACGAACAATATCTGCAAAAGGTGCGCTCTCAGCCAGTTTAAGCGTCATGGCCCCGACCATACTGTCGCCCGCGCCTACGGTACTTTGACTCTTCACTGGTGGCGGAACCACTTGGACACAGGTTTCACGATCAACGCCCAGCGCTCCTTGTGGTCCAAGCGAGACCACTACGCGATGCGCTTTTCCGCTTTGCACGATTTCCTGCGCGGCGTTGCGCACATCATCGGGCTGCGTGAGTTCGCGATTCACCAGCGCGCTCAGTTCTTTGAGGTTGGGTTTGACCAGTTCGATATTGCCGATGGTTAATGCTGCCGCCAGCGCTTCGCCAGAACTATCGACGATACAGCGAATCCCTTGTTTTTGTGCTGTGGTAATGAGCCGGGTCAGCTTCTCAAGCTGTACGCCAGGCGGCAAACTGCCGCTAATAACCAGCAGTGCGCCAGACTCAATTTCCAGCACCTGATCCTGAAGTTGGTAAAACTCATCATCGGTGAGCGCAGCGCCTGGCATGACGAAGCGATACTGTTCGCCGCTGGACTCAACGTGGACATGGAGATTTTGTCGGGTCCAGTCTTTAGCTTCGACGGTGGACACGGGAACATTTTCGTCGGCGAGCAAAGCAACAAGATGCTCTCCGGTGGCGCCACCCGCAGGGAAGATGGCCGTAGCGGTGCCGCCAAGATGGGCAATCGCGCGAGCGACGTTGATACCGCCGCCGCCGGGTTCAAAAACCGGCGAGGTACAGCGAAGCTTACCTTCCGGGTAGATTTGCGGGGTGATTGTTGCGCTATCGAGAGAGGGCGCAAGTGTCAACGTATAGATACGTACCATCTTTACCTCCTGTTAGGCTGTCCTCAGTCTGGCACTTAACCCCCCGAAAGTGAAGTAATTAACAACATGATTTTTCATATCTTTATTTAAAATAATCGCGTTAAAGATATATAAATAAAAAAACGGTTTAGGAACGCTCTTATTCAAAAAATGAAATAAGAATTTATTGCTATGTTATTCGAGTCTTTTTATAATTTGTTACCTTTCAAGGGTCTTTTGTCATTGATCCATATGAAAGTTTCCGAGACCGTTATGGTCTCTTTTTTTGTTGTACGGACTCTTAATAAATGAAGCTTTTGAAGACAGTGCCCGCAGCGTTACTGCTGACGGGTGGCCTGCTTGCGTCAATGCAGGCTGCCGCCGATGATTCCGTTTTTACTGTCATGGATGACCCTTCCAGCGCGAAAAAACCCTTTGAGGGTAACCTGAACGCGGGATATCTCGCCCAGTCAGGCAACACAAAAAGTTCTTCTTTAACTGCAGACACCACCATGACCTGGTACGGTCAAACTACAGCGTGGTCTTTGTGGGGAAATGCCAGCAATACCTCCTCAAATGATGAGCGTTCATCGGAGAAATATGCCGTAGGTGGCCGTAGTCGTTACAACATGACCGACTATGACTATCTCTTTGGTCAGGCAAGCTGGCTGACCGACCGTTACAACGGCTATCGCGAGCGTGACGTGCTAACCGCAGGTTATGGTCGTCAGTTCCTCAACGGACCAGTGCACAGCTTCCGTTTTGAATTCGGTCCTGGTGTGCGCTATGACGAGCACACGGATGGCACCACCGAAACACAGCCGCTGGGCTATGCGTCCGGGGCCTATGCGTGGCAGATGACGGACAATACTAAGTTTACGCAAGGTGTGTCGGTATTTGGTGCTGACGATACAACGCTCAATTCTGAAACGGCCTTGAACGTTGCTATCAACGAACACTTTGGGTTAAAGGTGGCTTACAACGTTACCTGGAACTCTGAACCACCGGCAACAGCGCCGGAGCATACCGATCGTCGTACTACTGTGTCACTCGGCTATCGTATGTAATGACAAGCCGGGTCAAATAATTGGCCCGGCTTTTCTCAATTAACGTTAAATTTATTTAATATTAAATCTGTGTTTTATTTTTAATACTTATCAATAACGCGCTATTTTCAGACGAATTCGATTTAATTGATAAATACAACGGAACCGGAACTGCGTGTACCAGTATTTTAACCCCAGATCATCGCAGCCCAACGTAGCATCAGCATTGCCGCACAAATAACGAGCAGTATCACAACCATCTTCCAGTGTTTCTTCGCAAAGCGATTTGTTGGCATTGTCCTTTTCCTGCTCAGGTTAGATGACTTTATACAAGTGTAACAAAAACATCAGGGTGTCAGTGAATTGATTTACATCATAGAGTGCGCGTTGATTGTTGCTTTGATCGGCTCGTAATGCCGTGTACACTGTCAAACGGTGTTATCAAAAAGCGGGTGTAGGTCCAGTGTAGCCATTAAGGCGACCAGTGACATATTTCGCAGAGTGAAGCGGGAATCAGCCCACACCTTTTTGATGATTTTAAATATTGAATCTTTGTATGTGATCTTACGTGTAAGTACCATCCAGAATTTCTCCTCATTCCTGTCTGTTCCTACCTGTTTCACCAATTCCGCATCACACCTGACTTTATTCAATTTACCCGTTTCAATTTAGTTCATCTTGTCCGCGTTCGTGTCGTAGAATCTGTGTACCAAATCGTGTACCAATTCCGACAAAGCTGAACAGGGACAAGCATGCCTCTCAACGATACCAAGCTCAGGCGTATAGCTGGCAAGCCATATGATGGACCAGAGGAGATAGCAGATGGTGGTGGACTTTCTGCCAGGATCAGCCCAAAAGGACTTATCACCTTTCAGTATCGCTATCGATTCAACGGGAAACCGGCCAGGCTAAAACTCGGCACCTACGGCAAGATGTCGATTAAAGAAGCCCGTGACGCGATGGAGGAATGCAAGGGCTGGCTGGAAGAGGGACGCGATCCGGCAATGCAGCGGAAGAAAGTCAGGGACATAGTATCCAGCTCACCAAGCATAAGCACCCTCGTTGATGAGTGGCTTGAAACACCATCAGTGAAAGAGATGGTGAAGTACGAATACTGGAAGCGGATGCTGAAGCTTCACGTTACCGACAATTACGGCCGACTGATAGCAGATGAGATGAGCCCCGTTGAGTGGGAGCAGATATTCCTGCGTATAACGAAAGGTGGATCTCCGGTTCAGGCCGGTAACGTGCTGGTGAAGATGAAGCAGGTGATCCGCTATGCGCTGCGTCGGAAACGTATTACTTCAAATTCTCTAATGTTGCTTGAGATTAACGATATCGGTAGCCGTCCTGATGACGTGGAAAGATTCATGAATGACGAAGAGATAGGCGCGTTCTGGAATGCCATCGATAAAACCAAGATGTCATGGCAAAACAAAATGCTGATCCGCCTTGTGGCGCTTACTGGATGCCGCGGTGTTGAACTGAGGCTGGCAAGGAAGGGTGATTTTGACCTGAAGGCGAGGGAGTGGGTAATACCGAAAGAGAACTCGAAAACGCGTAAGCGCTTTGTGCGTGGGATTTCTCAGCTGGCGGCCGATTATCTGCAAAAGGTTTTTGATGTGTACCCCGATCAGTCAATCGTGTTTCCACCGGCTAAGCTGCAGGTGGACAGGCCTATGTCAGCCAGTACGTTGATTTCCATCGCGGGGCAGGTGGAAGAGGTAATGGGTGGGGAGCACTGGTCTCTGCACGATCTGCGCAGAACGTGCAAAACAAAGATGGCTGAGCTTGGTGTTGCGCCTCACGTATCAGAGAAGATACTCGGGCATAAGCTAACGGGGATGCTGGCTGTTTATGACCAGTATGATTACATCCCCGAGCAGCAGGCAGCGGCAGAATTGTGGGCTGAGAAGATTCAGTCGTGTGCAGCCAATAGTCCTTTATCTTTGCAGAACTGAATAACTTCTACATAGCGGAAGAGAGCGCCGCCTTTAGGTGGGTGGATTTCTTCCACTTCCTGCGGGAATGGTGTGCCGGATTCTTCCCACTGTTTGCGCTTACGATAAAACGTGGTTCAGGAGATACCACCAAGCATCTCCTGAACGCGCTCACGGTTAACCAGAACCGGTTGAATGCTGATTGTTGTTTGCATGCTTTTCTCCAGGCAAAAAGAAGCCCGGCGGAACCGGGCAAAAGGGATAACGTGGCAGTGCTTTCGCACCCAATAGCCAGCTCATAACTGGCTATCAGTTGCGTTAAACAAAGCATTGACCGCTGTCGCAGAATTGAATCAGGTCCATCTGAGTATTCTTCCCTCCACTAGGTTTAAGCGGTGCCTCAGCTAACGGTACGCCGTACTTAGTCAGCCACAGGTGCGGCCACAGTTTCTGAATCTCTTTCTCATGAGCACATGCTTTTGCGAAGTCTTCAGGAACGTGGTTCTTCATGAATAGCCATAGGTCGTCATCTCGGTTTGGGCACATCCAGCAGAGAGAGGCTGGAGGAGTAGGCAGTCCATAATCCTCGACACACTGGATAGCCATCTGCTTTGTCATCATCATCTCGATCAGCGGATACCGGCGCTGCCATTTTCCTGGAGGGAACTTTGCTCGCCTATGAGCCTCTTCGATACTGATTCCAAGCCACGTGTCAACTCCTCGCTCCGTGAGATACTTCTCTCCATATCTCTCATTGAGATACCGATGGACGACCTGATGCCGCTGTCTCGTTCGGTGCGCATCAACCAGACCGTGTATGAATACGCTAAATCTGGCGGCCGTATGTGGGCTCACACCTCCATGTCAGGCCAGATCGGCGCGGCGCTGGATGCAGTGCAGTACCAGTACGACGGTACTATGGTTCCTGTGCACGATACCGGCTTCAAGTTCCACTGGCGTGAGCCTCGCCTGAACAACCCGGATGCGTTCGACATCATCTCTGATGCTCAGTTCGAGTCCACCAACGAAGTCCGTCGCCAGTATGTGGATTACATCTACAACGGCTATCGTGACGCAGAAGGCAACTACATCAAGTTTGATGATAAGACCTGGAAAGGCCTGAAGAACGACGAGCGTGTGGCTCTGGTTGATCTGGGTGCATCTGGTCTGAATATCGACTTTACCAGCGCATCCGCCACGGCAGAGCAGATCCGTAATGCGGGGATTAAGCTGCGCGACACTCTCAAGCTGACCAACAATCAGTACGCAGAGCAGACCTGGTATGTGTCGAGCGCCATCATCTCCAACCTGGAGCGCTACTTCAGCGACAACTACCAGTCTGACACCATTCTGCAGGAGCTTCTGAAACTGTCCGGCATTTCCGCGATTAAAGAAGATGCTCAGCTGACCGGCAACCAGATCCTGATTGTTCCGCTGACTGCTGGCGTGATTGCTCCGATTGTAGGCCAGGCGTTCGGTACCGTTGCCGATCCGCGTCCGTACTACAACAGCGATTACATCTGGCGCACCTGGGGTGCCGCTGGCCTGATGGTTAAGACCGACATCAACAGCAAGAAGTCCGTCATCTACGCGCACAGCTAAGGGGTAAGACATGGCACTGGTAAAAGTGATTAGCGATAACCTTTTCTCCGGTGCCAATCTTCAGAAGCTGGAGGTTGGCGCAAAGGTGGAAGTAAGCGAAGAAACTGCGAATAAGTGGAAAGCCGCTGGCCTAGTGGAAATCGTGTCAGGTGGTGATCGCAAGCTTGAAGTTGCCACGCCGGGTGATAATCCTGCAGAGCAGGCAGAGCAGGCAGAGCAGGCAGAGCAGGCAGAGCAGGCAGAGCAGGCAGAGCAGGCAGACACCTCCGCTAAATCGAAAAAGGCGAAATAACCATGGCAGTAGTGCAGATAACAGCCGAGCAGGTGAAGCAGCAGCTATCTGCACTCGGTTACTCAATTCCTGAGTTCATGATTGATGCTTACCTGTGCAAACTGGACAGCATTCAGGAGTGCCTGGAGGCGTCTGGCTATGATGAGTACGACGTAATCCTGATTCAGGTATATGCCGTCACCTTAATGGCGCTCACGGCCTACAGCCAGCGCATTAAATCACAGTCAGCGCCTTCAGGGGCGTCGCGTTCGTTTGAGTACAGCGGCGATGTAACTAGCATGCGTGATGCTTTGCTGACACTTGATACTTCCGGCTGCACGTCAGCTCTACCGATTGATGTAGGTAGCAGCGTCGGATTCTTTGATGTTGTCGGGGGCTGTTGATGTTGGAAGCAAAGCTAATTACCGAACTGCTTAACCAGTTATTTTCTACCGACCAATCTGCGGCGAATGCCTTGGTAAATCATCGAGTGGTATGCAACGAAGCATTTCTCGGTAGCGACATCCCATTTGTTTGCTCTCAGTCTCGTGATGGCATCATCACCATGGGTGTGGTCGGGTTCGTGAATGGCATGGCTAAGCCGGGAACTGGTCGTGCAGCC
>OIEX01000385.1_pt1 | contig 19509 bp, 13 predicted proteins | sample 1581911 | NCBI WGS metagenome assembly OIEX01 (sample SAMN07977761, study PRJEB24534) | human gut metagenome | reverse complement strand
AGAGTTATAAGTGTGTTGCCATTAGGCAGTCTTTGAAGATTTCCACCATAGGGCGAATAAAATTTATATCCATTCATAGGAATGGAAAAACCAAAATCTCTTGGATCCACTGACCAGTTGACTGATAAGGTCACTGGATTTATTTCGAGTATTCTTGAATAATTTCTTACAAAAGGTAAAAGTCCCGATGGAGAAGTAAGAGTTGGAGAACCATATCCACATCTTCCTCCATTGTCAAAAATTAAAAGATTTCCCTCGCCAGGTAGACCCTTTGGAATAATACTTGCAAAGGCAGAACCAACAACGGGATCAACTTTTTTAAAATCAGAAAAATTCGGACCAAGTTTATAACAAATACGAGATCTTTTTTTGTCTATAATGCCAATAATATTTGCAGCTCTAGCCGTAAATAAAATATTATCTGGATGAAATCTAGGATCTCCTTGATCAAACCATTTATTTTCTCCAATAGTTGAAATTGATGTAACATCCAAATAATTTCCACGAGGTTTTTCTGAATTTCTAAGATTAGGATTTCTATAAAGTACATTTTTCGCCTCTTCAGAAAATCCCAATTGTTCAAAATGTTCGCTAAAGGAAAATTTCCAAACAATATTTCCCTCATCATCAACCTCTAAGATTACATCATCTAAAATCATTTTATCAGAAATTCTCTTATCCTTTATAGTATCGTGAACTAATAAAAGAGTGTTGCCTCCTTCAATAATTTTTTCGCCAGGATAATAATAACCAAGAGAATTACCTTCTCTTTGAAAATCGGAGTGAGCCCTAGCCATCCACTTTGGGCGATAACCCCTGTCTTCTGTAAATTTAAATTTGTCAAAATCAAATAAAACTTTTCCATCTTTATCAAACTCAATGAGTTTTATACCATCGCTGACTCCAAAATCAGATGACCTAAAAGAAGAAATACTCATTATATTTTTATTGGGAAGCATTTTTGCAGGCATGGGATTTACTGAATATCTTTTTAGCTCAGTGCCATCCATTTTAGTAATAAGAGCTCCATCCTTTGCTGTTGAGATTAAATTTATGCCATTGTAGGCCTTTTCCCTATTGTAGACTACTGTTCCCCTTGGATAGACTCTCATATTACACCCCTATTTCTAATGTACTTCTCTGCATAAACTGTAGCAATTGCACCATCATTTGCCGCCGTAACAATTTGTCTTAAAGGTTTTTGTCTTATATCTCCTGCAGCAAAAATTCCTTCAACAGATGTCCTCATAAATTCATCAGTTTTTATAAAACCAAAATTATCTAAATCTAAAATATCTTTCACAAAAAAAGAATTCGGGCTCATGCCAGCAAAAATAAAAATCCCATCAGTAGTTACTCTAGTATTAGTATTATCAGATAAATCTAAAATATCAAGGCTATTTACCCTATCATTTCCATAAATTCCCTCAAGCTTTGAGTGCCAAGTATAGGAAACCTTGGGGTTCTTTTTAATTTTCTCGACTTCCAAATTATTACCATCAAAATTTCCCTCTTCATGAATAATAATCATATTAATAGAATTGGCAAAATTAGAAAGATAATCAGCTTCTTCAAGGGCAAGATCTCCTGAACCTAAAATATGTATGTCCTTGTCTTTAAAATAATCAGCATCACAAGTAGAGCAATAAGACACACCACGACCAGCAAATTCAGTTTCACCAGGCACATTTATCATCTTTGCATAAGTTCCCGTAGCAATAATAATAGCCTTAGAAGAAAATTCCTTACGCCTAGAAGTAGTTAGCTTAAATCCCTCATCTATCTTTTCTATCTTAGAAACAGTTCCATAGCAAAACTCATTAGTACTAAAATTTTCTGCTTGTTCTCTAAATTCATTAATAAGATCTCTTCCAGAAATTTCCTTAAAACCAGGATAATTAATGACCTTTGGAGTGTCATTAACCCTACCACCAAAGGAAAATTTTTCAATAATAAGAGTATTTAAAATAGACCTACCAGCATAAATGGCAGCACTTAAACCAGCAGCACCAGCACCAATTATAATTAAATCATAATTTTTCATCTAATCACCTCAAATAGAATCCACAGGATTTTGTGGAGCCTTTTTAATAATCTTAAACTTGCCATCATGATAATCACAAATATTAAACTCGGCATTGCGCCTTACCCTATTAATCCAAAAATTTTTCATAGGCACATTTTCCATAATTGAATACATAGCGACAATAGTTACCCCATGAGTTACAACTAAAATATTTTTGTCAAGCTCAGGATAAACAGCATATTCAAAAAATTTTTCCACTCGCCTTCTAAGATCATAAAGACTTTCACCATCTATTCTGTTGTAGGAATGTGGCTTTTCAAAATAAAGTTTGTGAAGCCAAGTGTCATCTTTTCTCACATATTTAATATTCTTCCCTGACCAATAACCTACATCTATTTCACGAAGCAGAGAAGTCTTTACAATATGTTGATTGGGACAAATGAGTTTAGCAGTATCATAAGCTCGACCAAGATCAGATGAATAAACTGCATCAAAATGGATGTCCTTACATTTTTCGTGAAGAATTTTACCCATCTCAATTCCCTCTTTAGTAAGTGGTGAATCATCTTGTCCTTGAATAATTCCAGCCCTATTCCATTCAGTTTCTCCATGTCTAGTAAAATAAATCCTCATACTCCCCTCACAATCTATATGCAGAATCTATATAAAAAAATTCATTCCTATTAATATTATATATTATAAGAAAAAACAATTAAAGTATGAAAAGACTTACAAAAAAACCACTGGACTTGTGCCAGTGTTTTTTTTGATTTTAACTTTATTTAACATTTAATATTATTTGTAATGTTTAAAATTTCATATTCATTATTTATAACCTTGATAATATCTCCAACCTCATGATTTGCTATAGTTAAAGAAAGTGGAGTGTTATTTGTAATGAATCTGTTCTTTAAATCTACTCTGTTTTTATTCACTATCATGTAATACTGAATTTCCTTTGTTCCGACATTTCTAAGCTTTATTATAGTTCCAATCTTTAATTTTCTTTCACCATAAGTATTTTTTATTTCCTTATAAGTTCCATTTATATAAGTTATCTTATAAGTTCTATTGTATCTAGTCTTTGTGGTTATAAATCTTAATATATCGCCAACTTTTCCATTAGCTACCTCTATTGCCAAGTCTGATTCTGGACCTATTAATTTATACTTATAATTTTGTCTTTTCCTTTCCACTATAGTGTATTTATATTTCTTTTTATTGTAAAGATTTTCAACTTTAAAACATGAGCCAACTTCAAACCTTTTTTCTTTTAAATCTATAATTTCTAATATATTCGTTGTATCTTTAGGTTTATTTTCGTTCAAATTATCTACTTCTTGATTTTTCTTAGAGTCTAGGTTGTTTTTCTCAGTTGAATTATCTTTTGCATCATTTTCAACCTTTTTCTTTTTTACTGATTTTTCTCCTATGTAAATAATTTTATATTTCTCTGAAAATAATTCAGAAGGAACTTTTATTACTCCACCAATCTCTGAGTTGTTTACTAAATTTACTAGATCTGAACTAATTCCCAATAAATTTAACTTTTCATTTTCTCTTTCATCTTCTACTACTTCATACTCTTCAATTGCGTTAGTCTTTATATTTTCTAACTTAAATGCCTTACCAATTTCCAATTTATTATTTTTGTGTTTTCTAGAATTCAGTTCTCCACTTCTATGTTTTTTTGAAAATTTATTTATTTCTAAAATTTTAAACTTGTTAACTCCATTAATTTTAATTAATTGATTTAATTTAGAATTGGCGACCTCAATAGCTAACAAATAATCATTTGATATTTTATTTTGTGATATATCTTCCTTTGATTTGTCTACTATTTCAAAATCAAGTATGTCACCAAACTCCAAATCTTTTAACTTAAATCTGTCACCAATATTTAGTCTCTTTTCTGCTTTGTTTTCTTTAAATAAATTTGTATTTTTATTATTTTTATTTCTTTGTTTTATTTTTTGATTCTTTTTATTAGCTTTAACCTTGTTTTCTGTGAAATTGTTTTCTTCTCTATGATAGGAATCATAGCTACTTAAATTTTTTAAAATTGAACCTGCATCATAATGACCAATATTCAGAATTTTATAAAATTCTCTATTAATTTCTATGTATTCTCCCCGTCTTTTCCTTGACAACTTAATTGCTGTAGGATTATCAGGACTTAATTTACAATCAAAATCTTGCTGGGAGTTTTTTACTATTTCTATTATATATTTTTCTTGATTTTTAGCGCTTTGAATTAAAAAATAAGTTCCTACACTACATCTTCCTTCAAAATCTTGTATCAAATAAGTCTTCTTGTCATCTGTATCTTGGTCAATAAAATTATCAAAATAACTCTCTGCCTTTAAAAGATTAATATCTCTTGATTTGCCTTTGTAATTATAATATGACATGTTTTCTCCTAATTTTATTCCTATTTTATTATATTATTAAAAGTATATAATAAATGTTATATGAAATCAATTTTAAAAACATATAAAATCCACTGGTAGGTCCAGTGGAAAATTTACTATTTTTATCTTTCTTCTAATTCCTTTGAAAGGGCTCTTGCTTCTTTTATTATTTCTCTTGGATAATTTAAATTATCTAAAATTGCAATGGCGTTACGAGATGTGGCTGGTCCTTCTTTTAATAAATAGTCAAATTTTATGTCTCCATCTTCTATTTTTTCTTCAAAGTGCATATTTTTATATAGGTCCTTTAATAAAATTGTAAGCTCAATGTCGTGAGTTGCCGCCACTACATGATTATTTCTTGCTAAATATTTTAGGGTCGCTGTAGCTGAAGCTATTCTATCAATGGTGTTTGTACCCCTAAATATTTCGTCAAGTAAAATTATCTTCTCTTCATCATCTTCTATCATGTCTCCTATTGCCTTGGACTCTGCCATAAAATAGGATAGATTTTCCATTATTGAGTCTGATATATCAATGGCTGAAGTTAATTTCATTGGCTTTATTTCAAGCCTTTCACCAAAGAAAATTCCAAAGCTAAGGGCAAAGACTGCGTTAATTCCTATAGTCCTAAGATAAGTTGATTTTCCTGATGCATTTGATCCAGTTAAAATTATTGACTTTTCTAAATCTAAATCATTGGCTACTGCTTCTTTTAAGAGTGGGTTGTATAAGTTTTTTCCAGAAATTTTTTCTCCAAAGTCTGCAAAATTTGTCTTATATGCCTTTTTTATAGAAATAATTCCAATTTGACAGTCGATTTTTCCTATTAAGTAATAAAGTTTATGAATTTCTTCTCCATATTTTTTAAAATATTTTTGCGCTTTTGAAAATCTTCTCGCCTCTGATAAAAATAATACATTTTTGTAGGTTTCTGCAAAGTCCATTTCTGCATTGCCTGTCAAAAATCCAAAGGACTTTAAAGTTCTCTTTAAGGGAGCAAGGTCTCTTAAAATATTTTCCAGCTCCTGAAGTTCTTCTGTGAAAAGCTCATTTTTATTTTTCACCAAGTTTTCTGATACAAATAAAATACTTTTAAGCCTCATTAAGGCTTCTAATTTACCTAAAGTTATTTCATTAAATTTTTTATAAATGTAAATGTTAATGCCTAGAAGGGCAAAAATAAATAAAATTGCCTGAGCCTTTAAGAAAATAAAAAGTAATAATATGTAAAGTGCTGTGAAAGAAAAAACTCTCGCCCCTATTTCAAGTTCCCTATCAACTTTAACTTCTTCTTCAATAAGATTTAGGACATCTTCCTTGAAATAACCGATTTTCCCAAGTTGTAATTGCAGTTCTAAAAGCTGGTCTTTTTTATCTTCATTAGCCTTTAAATTTTTCTCTATTTCTAAAAGGTCATCTTCATCTAAAATCAAATTTTTTATTCTATAGTAAAAATATTCAAGACCCAGCCTTGTCATACTGTGGTTCATATTCTTGATTATTTTGTCGAAGTTTAAATCAGCTGCTGTTATTTCACTTAAATTTCCGCCAAGTCTTTTATGTATGCCGTCAATTTTTCCCTTGAACTTTTTTGAGTGAATTTTTCCAAAGTTTTTTCTTATTTCTGCTCGCAAAATTCTTTCGTTTTTTATTTTTATGTAATAATCATATAAAAAAATTACTCCAGTAAAAGCAAATAATAAAATAATCGGTGCGTAATAATCCTTCATGTCATCCTCCTCTTATATCTTCCCTTATTTTATTACAAAGAGATTGTCTTTACAATGAGTAAGTCCCAGACAAAAAAAGACTGCCCACAAAAAGTGAACAGCCTTAAAAATTTATTTTAGCCTAAATTTATATTTTTTCTTAAATTCGCCTCTAAAGTTTTTATTTTTTAATAGGAGCCCTCTAATTATTTTGTTTCTTTTTGTATTTTACAGCACTAACAAAGGATGCAAAAATAAGTATAAAAAAATATGGCATTAAAGTTTTTAAAAAATCCAGCTCATTTCTTTCATAAAGATAATACACAAATACACCTGTCATAAAAGTTGTACTTGCAAAAAAGAAATACTGTATAAATTTAACAAATTTTTGCTTTTTCATCTTATTTCATACGCCCCTATTAAGTGCTTAAACCTTAAAACTTAAAATATTATGTAAAAGGCTGTTCATTTTAAAAAACAAACAGCCTTAAAATTATTATTTAATTATTTGCAGTTTGGAAATAATTCGTCAAAGTTTTTAAGAATTACATGTCCAATGTCGTCTTGAGCGTCGATAGTTGAGCCACCAATGTGTGGTGTTACATAAAGTCTATCTAGTTCAAATAATTTGCTTTCAACTGGAACATCTTGAGTGTCAAGTCCGCCAGAGCCAAGTTCGTTAGAAAGTGTATCTAAGTTTGCTCCGCCTAGTTTGCCATTTTTGATGTAGTCGTATAGGTCATCTTCGTTAACAATTCCGCCACGAGCAGCGTTTATTATGCAAGCTCCGTCTTTCATCTTTTCAAATTCTTCTTTAGCAAATAAGTCCTTAGTGTCAGGAGTTAGTGGCATGTGAAGAGTGATAATGTCAGATTCTTTTACAAGAGTATCGAAATCAACAAGTTTAGCATAGTCAACTTTGATATCTTCTGGTTTTAAGAATGGGTCATAAGCAAGAACGCTCATGTGGAATACATTAGCGATTTCTCCAACTCTTCTACCAATTGCACCAAAACCACAAATTCCTAGAGTCTTGTTTCTAAGTTCTCTACCAATCCATCTATATTTGTTCCAGATTCCACCCTTAACTTCGTTTTGAGCCTGTACAGAATTTCTGTAAAGGTCTAACATTTTTGCAAAAACAAGTTCAGCAACTGCGTTTGCATTTTGTCCTGGAGAGTTTTTAACTGGAATATTTTTTTCTTTTGCATAGTCAAGGTCAATGTGGTTAGTTCCAGTTGAACCAACGAAAATTGCCTTTAAGTTTTTAGCAGCATCAAGAACTTCTTTGTTGATGAATGGGTCAACTCTCATGAATAGGAAATCATAAGGTTCAATAATTTCTGCTAATTTTTCAGAAGTTGGAAGCATAACTTTATCAAGTTCAATACCTCTTTCTTCAAGTCCCTTGTCAATAACATCTGACATATAGTCTACCATTAACGCTTTCATTTACATCCTCCTTAAAATTTTTATGTACTTCGTTACATCTCTATTTTAGTTTAAAATGAAATCTTTTTCAAGTTCATTTATTAGCTTAAAATAATTAATACTATTTTTTAAAAAAGCCCTTGGAAAACCATTTTATATTTACTTTAAGTTAATGGTTTGTCCAAAGGCTGACAATTATACTTCAATTGATTTTTTTCTTAGATTATCTAAAACTTTTTTTGCAAGGGCAAAGGTAATTAGGGCAGTTATAAAATCTGCTGTTGGAGGTGCGTACAAAAGTCCCTTTACTCCAAATAAGTTTGCATAAATATAGGCAAAGGGAACTAGGAGTAAAACTTGTCTTAATAGAGAAATTAAAATCCCTCTCTTGGCAAGTCCAATTGATGTTAAAAATCCCATAGTAACTGGTTGGGCTCCATTTAAAAAAGTAAAGAAGAGCATAATCCTAAATAATTTTATGGCAAAGTCAAAATATAAGTCGCTACCTCCTCCAAAGAGCATAATTATTTGTCTTGGAAAGATTTGAAAAATTATAAAGGAAATTGATGAAACTATAAGGGAATATTTTATTGCAAGTTTATAAACTTCAACAACTCTGTCATAATTTTTTGCCCCATAATTAAAAGAAGAAATTGGTTGAAGTCCTTGGGAAAGTCCAATATTGACACAGAAAAATACCATGCTCATCTTCATTACAATTCCCACTGCCGCAAGAGGTATATTTGCTCCATATTCTGACAAAGATCCATAGTATCTATAAAAATTATTCATGAGTATTTGAACAAATAATATAGCAGCTTGATTAAACCCACTTGCAGCACCAAGCCTTGCTATGTTTATAATCTTATCTAATTGAAATTCAAAATATTTTCCCTCTAAGTCCACAGATTTAAAATGTCTTGTAAAATAAAATATTATCATTAGAAAAGAAAAGAATTGTCCCAAAACAGTTGCGTAAGCTGCTCCTGCCATGCCCATGTCAAAGACAAAAATAAAAATTGGGTCTAAAATTAAATTTATGACAGCACCTACTACCATGGAGTACATGGAAAATTTTGGTGCACCATCAGCTCTTATTAAAGTTGAACCCACATTTACTAGAATTAAAAATATAAATCCATAAGAAGTTATGGACACATACTCTATGGCATAGTCCATAATTTCCTTTGTTGCGCCAAAAATTTTTAAAAAACTTCCCATAAATAAGTGAGTTATTATTGTAAAGGCAAGGCCTGCTATAGCGGCAAGACTTATGGAATTTCTGATGTAGTGCCTTGCAAGCTCATTCTGTCCTCTTCCCAGTGAAATATTAAAATTTGCAGCTCCACCTATTCCAGATAGAAGGGCAAGAGCTGTGCAAATTGTAACAAGAGGAAAGGCAACATTTGTTGCAGCATTACCTAGCATCCCCACAGAGTTTCCTATAAAAATTTGGTCTACAATATTATATAAGGAGCTTATTATTAAGGCAAAAATACTTGGTAGTGCAAATTGTATAAGTAGTTTTTTTATAGGGTCTCTTCCTAAAATATTTTCTTCTTTCATCTTTTACCTCCTATATTATGAAAACCTTTAAAATTTTAAAAATTACTCAAAAATAAAAAGACGCATCTGCGTCTTTAGTTAAAAATTAAATATCAAGATACATCCTCAAAAGTCCAAGAATTAGAAGATGCACTGGATAAAATAAATAATTAAATAATTTATTTTGTTTTCCCTTCTCACCATTATACATTATAGTTAGACCAAATCCAAGTATTGACCAGACCTCTTTTATAATACTTAAATAGGCAAAAACTGCTGAAGTAATAGGTCTATTGTAAAATATATAAAAGAAAAAAGCAGTAAGTATTGCATGAAAATCATAATCTCCTGACACAAAAGTGCTAGCAAAGTACATTAAAATTAAAAGTGGAATTGATATAAATAGCCAGCACTTTCCAATTTTTTCTTCAAATTTATTTCTAAATTCATCTAGCATCCATATAAAAATTAATGATAGAGCCAGAGAAAATAGGACATTATTTAATCTAAATTCTAAAAATACTTTTGATGAAAACATATCATAGGGCACTTCAGAAATCACTGCAAAGAAAAGTAAATTTAGTAAATATTTTTTCCTGCTGTGAGTTTTAAAAAATCCTTCCACTATAAAAAAGGAAAATAGGGGAAAGGCAATACGACCTAAAACATCAAAGACTGTAGAAATCTTTGATAGGGTGCTCCCCACTTCAAGATAGGGTAAAATTATGCCCTTATTTATGTGGTCAATTAGCATAGAAATAAAGGCAATGTACTTTAACTGTGCCCCATTTAAAATTTGAATTTTTTTTAATTTTTCATTGTTAAATCTTTCCATTTTTCTTCTCTCTTATAAAATTATTGTCATTTTTTCTTAATTCTTTTTAAAATTATTTTTTAAATCTTTATAGTCTCTCATAATATTTTCTATTATATCTTTTACACTTTCAATTTTATTTAAATACTCATAGCCTTCTCCTGCCATAACAGATCCCCAAACTACATCTCCATCTATGACAGCTTTTTTGCCAGATCCTTTTGCATATTTTTCAAACTCATCTTCCCCAAGCTTATTTATTTCAATTTCTAAAAGTTTTTCAGCCAACTTATTTTTGTAGCACCTTATTGGATGAGATGTTGTAATTCCTGTTACAATTGTATCTCTGTCACTGGCATCGATTAAAAGTTTTTTAAAATTTTCATGAATTGGGGCTTCCCTTGACACTAAAAATCTCGTGCCCATTTGCACTCCACTTGCTCCCAAAATTTCTGCAGCAAGAATTTGTCTTCCTGTGTAAATTCCACCAGCAGAAATCACAGGAATTTTTACAGAGTCAGCAATTTCTGGAAGTGCTGGAAAAGTATTTAGCTTGCCAATATGTCCTCCTGCTTCTGCTCCTTCAAAGACACAGGCAGTGGCACCAAGACTTTCAACTTTTTGCGCCATTTTTTTATTGGCAATAATTGGAATTACCTTTAAACCATTTTTTAGCCAATAATCAAAATATTTCTCAGGATTTCCCGCACCACAAGTTATAATTTTTACTCCCTCTTCCACAATTATTTTATTAAGCTCATGAATTTCAGGATGAATCATTACCATATTTACGCCAAAGGGTTTATCTGTCATCTTTTTTATTTTTCTTATTTCAGATCTAACTTCCTCTGGACTAAAGCCACCACTTGCTATCATACCAAGCCCACCAGCTTCAGAAACCGCTCCAGCAAGTTCTGCTGTAGAAATATTTGCCATGGCACCTTGCAAAATTGGATATTTTATCTTTAAAAGATCATGAATTTTCATATAACCTCCAAATTTTTTAAATATATAAAATATTTAAACTTAGTAAATTATTGTAACTTTATCAAAAATTTAGTCTTTAACTTAATTATCTACAAAAATATTTTAAATAAAAAACCAGAGAAAATTTTAACTCTGGTCTTAATACTTACTATTTTCTAAATTCACCGTGACCAAATATTATATACTTGTAGCTTACAAGCTCATCTAAGCCAACTGGTCCCCTTGCGTGGAGTTTTTGTGTTGATATGCCAAGTTCTGCTCCCTTGCCAAATTCTCCACCATCTGTAAATCTCGTTGATGCATTGAAATAGACGAAGGCAGAGTCAACTTATTCTAAAAATTTCATTGCGCTCTCATAGGATTTTGTCAAAATTGCTTCAGAGTGTCCCGTAGAATATCTTGTGATGTGGTCAATTGCTTCATCAACATCTTTTACAGTCTTGACAGAAAATTCGTAGTCAAGATATTCGCGTCCAAAGTCATCTTCTGTAGCAGGGACTGCCTTTTTAAATTTCTTAATAGATTTTTCATCTGCGTGAACTTTAATATTATATTTGTCGATTATATCATTTAACAAGTCATAAAACTTGTCTTCTAGATTTTCATTAACCACAAGAGATTCCATGGCATTGCAAACTCCAATTCTTTGTGTTTTTGCATTTTCTATAATCTTTATAGCCTTTTCTATATCAGCATCTTCATCAACATAAATGTGGCAATTCCCAACGCCAGTTTCAATTACAGGTACCTTGGCATTTTCCACAACAGAATTAATTAGAGATGCTGAGCCTCTTGGAAGTAAAAGGTCTACATAGCCTTTAAGCTGCATTAATTCCTTTGAAGATTCTCTTGAAGTGTCCTTTACTATTTGCACAAAATTTTCGTCATAGCCAGCATTTTTTATGCCCAGTCTTATGGCATCAGCAATGGCAATATTTGAATTTATAGATTCTTTCCCACCACGAAGAATTATGGCAGAAGATGCCTTTAAGGACAAAATGGCAGCATCAAGAGTAACATTTGGTCTTGATTCATAAATTATGGCAATAACTCCCATGGGAACAGTTTTCTTTCCAATTAAAAGTCCTGCATAATTTTCTTCCATGGACAAAACTTTTCCTACTGGGTCCTTAAAATCTATAACCTCATCAATAGATTTTGCCATGGCTTCAATTCTCGCTTCATTTAAAAGAAGTCTATCAATTAAACCTTCAGGCATATTATTTTCTCTGCCCTTTTTTATATCTCTTTCATTGGCAGCTAAAATCTTTTTACTTTCAGATAAAAGTGAATCCTTAATAGATGCCAGCATTTTATTTTTTTTAGCTGTATTTAATTTTTTTAATTTGTAAGAAGCTTCCTTTGCAATTTTTCCAAGCTCTTTAACACTTAAAATATGTTCCAATTTCTTCTCCTTTAACTATATCTCTAATTGTCTTCATGTTTTCTCCAGATGCAATTACAACCTGGATGTTTTTTTCTATAGCAAGCTTTGCTGCCTTAATTTTTGTATACATTCCACCAGTTCCAACATTGGATTCTGTTTCCTTTGCCATACCTTCAACATCATTAATATTATCCACTTGGTGAATAATTTTTGCATCCTTATTTTTTCTCGGATCGTCTGTATAAAGTCCCTCTATATCTGTAAGCATAATCAAAAGATCTGCTTCTGTAATTCTTGATATTATGGCAGAAAGTGTATCGTTATCGCCAAATTTTATTTCATATGTGGAAATTGTGTCATTTTCATTTATTATTGGAATGGCATTCATTCCCTGCAATTTTTCAAAAGTATTCTTTGCATTTTCTCTCATCTCGTCATCTTTTTCAATTTGTCTTGTGAGAAGTATTTGCGCAGAGTTGTAACCATAGGAAATAAGTGACCTATCATAAATATTTGTTAGGGCTACTTGACCAACTGCTGCTGCAGCTTGTTTAACTGAAGTCTCTTTTGGTCTTTCAGATAAATTTAATTTTGCACGACCTGCTGCAATGGCACCAGAAGATACTAAAATAACATCAATGCCTCGGTTTTTTAAATTAGCAATTTCAAAGCACAATTCATCAATTTTTTGTAAATTTATTTTTCCATTGTCATGAGTAATAGATGAAGAACCTACTTTTATGACAACTTTTTTTATTTCTCTTGAAAATTTTCTCATTTCAATCACCTTAGATATAATATACTTTAAAATTTTACATTAGTAAATATTTTTTATCATTTCTAATAAAAAAGTAGACTTTTAAATAAATAATCATAGCATTTTAAATTTCTTTTACCTACAATTTTCCTTATGCTATAATATCCTTGGAGTGTGATTATTTTGCCAAAAATTTTAAGAAAAAAAGAACTTGCGCCAAATATTTATTTATTTGACATATATGCACCTAAAATTGCAGCTTCTGCAAAACCAGGTCAATTTATAATTTTAATAGCAGATAAATATTCTGAGAGAATACCTCTTACAATTTCTGATTACAATGTAGAAAGAGGTAGCGTACAAATAGTTGTACAAGCTTCTGGAGAATCCACTAAAAAAATTGCAGCCTTTGAAGAAGGAGAAAACTTTAAAGATTTTGTTGGGCCTCTTGGTCACGCATCTGATTTTTGCGACATGGACCTTGAATCTTTAAAGGACAAAAAATATCTATTCGTTGCTGGTGGTGTTGGAACTGCACCAGTTTATCCTCAAGCAAAATTTTTTAAGGACCATGGACTTCACTGCGACATAATTATTGGAGCAAAGTCCAAGGAATTTGTAATCCTAGAAGATGAATTAAAATCTGTCTGCGACAATTTATACATAGCAACAGATGATGGCTCTTACGGTTTTAAGGGTCTAGTTACTGATAAAATCGTAGACCTAATTGAAAATGAAAATAAAAAATATGATCATGTGGTTTCAATTGGACCTATGATTATGATGAAGTTTGTTTGTTTAACTACAAAAAAATATAATCTTCCAACAACAGTTTCCCTTAACCCAATAATGGTTGATGGAACTGGAATGTGTGGAGCTTGTCGTGTTAGCATAGATGGCAAAACTAAATTTGCCTGCGTTGATGGACCAGAATTTGATGGTCACCTAGTTGACTTTGATTCTGCAATGAAAAGACAAAGACAATACATCAACAACAAGAAGACTAAGACAATAAAAGATCACCACTGCACAATGGATCTTGCAGTATCTGATCACTTGGCAGAATCTGTCCAAGATAAAAACTTAGAAGGTCAAGAAAAAGATGGCTTTGTCATAAAAAAAGCTGAAGACAGATTTAAACGCGTGCCAATTGCTGAACAAGCTCCTGAAGAGAGAAATAAAAATTTCAAAGAAGTTTGCCTTGGCTACACAGCAGAAGAAGCTGTAGAAGAAGCAAGCAGATGTCTTAACTGTAAAAAACCTGGCTGTGTTGGTGGTTGTCCTGTCTCCATTGACATACCTGGCTTTATAAAGGAAATTGCCAATGGTAATTTCAAGGAAGCTTATAAGGTTCTTTCTCTTTACACATCTCTTCCTGCAGTTTGCGGAAGAGTTTGTCCACAAGAAACACAATGTGAAGAAAGATGCGTCCTTTTAAATCGTGGCGACTCTGTTTCCATTGGTAAGCTTGAAAGATTTGCAGCAGATTATGCAAGACGTCACCAAATAAAAGAATCTGGAGAAATTAGAAAACTAAATAAAAAAGTTGCTGTTGTTGGAGCAGGCCCTGCAGGACTTACTTGTGCAGGTGAACTTGCAAAAATGGGCTACGATGTGACAATTTTTGAAGCCCTTCAACAATCTGGTGGAGTTTTAATTTATGGAATACCAGAATTTAGACTTCCAGATGAAGTTGTGGAATACGAAGTAGAAAACATTAAAAATCTCGGCGTAAAAATTGAAAACAACTTTGTCATAGGAAGAACTATGACTATTGATGACATAATAAAAGAAGGCTACCAAGCAGTCTTTATTGGCTCTGGTGCAGGTCTTCCTAAATTTATGAATATTCCTGGTGAAAATTTAAATGGAGTTTACTCTGCAAATGAATTTTTGACAAGAAATAATTTAATGAGATCCTTTGATGAGGAATATGACACTCCAGTAAATGTTGGCGAAAAAGTTGCCGTAGTTGGTGGTGGAAATGTTGCAATGGATGCTGCAAGAGTTGCCAAGAGACTTGGTGCTGATGTTTCTATTGTCTATAGAAGAACTGAAAAAGAACTTCCTGCAAGAGCTGAAGAAGTTCATCATGCCAAGGAAGAAGGCATTAAATTTGAGATGCTAACTGCTCCAGTGGAAATTCTTGGAGACGATGAAGGCTGGGTTAAGTCCCTTAAATGTGTGAGAAATGAACTTGGAGAACCTGATTCATCTGGAAGAAGAAGACCAGTGCCAATAAAAGGCAGCGAATATGAAGAAAAATTCCAAACAGTTATCATGGCTCTTGGAACAAATCCAAACCCACTAATTTCATCAACTACAAAAAATCTTGACATAGAAAAATGGGGCGGCATAATTGTAAATGAAGAATCACAAACATCTCGTAAGGAAATCTTTGCCGGTGGAGATGCCGTTACAGGATCTGCAACAGTAATCCTTGCCATGGGCGCAGGAAAAAATGCAGCAAAATCTATTGACGAATTTTTAAGAAATAAATAAGATAATAAAAAAATTTTTAGGGAAGAGTCTCATCTCTTCCCTATTTTTGTGTATTTATTACTTAACTTAAGATGTTTTGATAAATTTTTTAAAAAAAATTGTATCTTTAAATCTTCTTATACAATTTTGAAAAAATGTTATAAAATAAAGAACTAAAAGATAGAGAGAGTTATTACTACAATTCTGACTCTTGATAGGCTATAAGGTGTGATAATTATACAAGTGAATCGGTTTCTTATGGCAAAGGGCTTATAGTATTCTGAATTGGGTATCTATTATGAAATAGTATTAGGAGGTACAGATAAATGATTAACACAAATAATTTTCTAAATAACTAAGAGAGGAAAAGAAATCCTCTCAAAAAAACATAGGAGGATTTATGATATATATACAAAACTTAATAAAAACTGTTCCAGATAGAAGACTATTTGAAATCAATAGCTTATCAATAAATAAAAATGATAAGATAGCATTAATAGGCGAAAACGGAACGGGTAAAACTACTATTTTAAGGATAATATTAGGCTTGGATAACGACTATATTGGTCAAGTAAGAGTGGATAGTGAGCTGGGTTATTTATTAAACTATGATGTTAAAGTCAACGACTTTTCTGATGAAATCTATTCTAGATCACAGCTAAGTATTGATAGTAAATATAGTCCAGGAGAGGCACAAAGATTAAAGCTAACAGATTTATTATCTGATAGTTTTAAATTTCTATTGATAGATGAACCTACATCTCACTTAGACTTAAAGCAAAAGGAAGAACTTATAGAAAAGCTAAATTCAAGAAAAGTAGGATATTTTCTAATTTCCCATGATCGTGATTTCATAAATAGAACTTGTAAAAAGATTTTAGAATTAAAAAGCGGGAAAATTGAAGAATATAATGGAGATTACAAATTCTATCTTGAAGAAAGACAGAAAAGAGTTAAGTTTAAAGAAAAAGAGTATTCAAATTTTATAAAAGAAAAAAGAAGACTTGAAAATTTAGCTATAAATATAAAAGATCAATCATCAAAAGTAAGAACCACTCCTAAAAGGATGGGAAACTCAGAAGCAAGACTCCATAAGATGGGTGGTCAAGAAAACAAGAAAAAACTAGATAAACAAGTAAAATCTGTAGAATCCAGAATAAATCAACTAGAAGTAAAAGAAAAACCTAAAGAAAATACAGAAATACAATTATACATTCCAGATAATAAACGGCTTCACTCTAAAATTTTAATAAGAGGAGAAAATCTAAATAAAGAGTTTGGAAATAAGATTTTATTTGAAAAATCAAGCTTTCAAATAAAAAATAATTCTAAAATAGCTCTTATAGGAGAAAATGGAAGTGGGAAAACCACACTTTTAAATATGATTCTCTCTAAAGAAAATGTATGGGTGCATCCAAATCTTAAAATAGGTTATTTTAGTCAAATGAATGATATTTTAGAAGAAGACGCTGATATTCTAGAAAATCTATTAAATACGTCTATATATGACGAAACAAAGACAAGGATTGTCCTTGCAAGATTAGGATTTAAGACTAATGATGTCTACAAGATCGTAAGTATTTTAAGTGATGGAGAAAAAGCCAAGGTAAAATTGGCTAAAATATTAACATCTGATTTTAACTATCTTATTTTTGATGAACCAACAAACTTTTTAGATATAAATGCTATAGAAAGCTTAGAAAATCTATTGAAATCTTATGATAGACCACTTATATTTGTAAGCCATGATGAGGAGTTCATAAATAACATAGCAGATACGCTTTTAATTATAGAAGATAAAAGAATCAAAAATTTTAAAGGTAATTTATCACAATACAAAAATAGAAATAAGAAGACAATAAATGACAAGGAGAGAAATAGTTTATTACTTGACTTTAGAATATCTTCCATAAGTTCTAGACTAGCAATGGAGATACCTAAAGAGGAGAGAAAAAAACTAGAAGATGAATATAATAAACTCATTGAAGAAAGAAAAAATTAAATTTTAGCATCTACGAAAGTAGGTGCTTTTTTAAGACTTAATTTTAAAATGTAACATTAGAAAAATAAAATCTCTCTATGTTAAAACAATAATTTCCAAGTTCATAAATTTTTATAAAGTCATAAATTTTTGCCATCTTCTAATAAAGTCCTACTTCTTAAAAATACAAAGCCAAACTGCCTCTTCCTGCCAGGAAACCCTGTGGACCTCATGGGGTTTTATTACTAGGCTATCCCCCTCTCTTAGGTCAAGTCTCCTCCCATATTCATATTCTATTTGTGCCTTGCCCTTTAATAAAAACACAATTTCAAGTTCCTCTTGATCATAAAAACCTGTGACTTGATTAAGTGACATAGTCCTAATTATTTTTAGACTCTCATCTTCATAAATTTTTTCTTCAATTTCTCCATCATTGGAGAATTTTATATTTTTAAAAACATTGTATAAATTATTCATGACCCCATTATAGCACGATTTTAATGTCAATTTATCTTTGTAAAAGTATTTGCTATAATTATAAAAAAGAGGTGCTATATGTTTAGAGAAATGAGAAGAATAAAACAAGAGCTTCCCCTAGATGAAGCTAAAAAATTGCTTAAAGAAAATAAAAGAGGAGTCCTTTCTTTTAGTGGCGACGATAATTACCCCTATTCCCTTCCCATAAATTATTTTTATGATGATGAAAAGAATAGAATTTATTTTCATGGTGCAAAGACGGGCTACAAAATTGATTGTATTGAAAAAAATAACAAATCATGTTTTGTTACTTATGGAGATGAAGAGCTTTCAGATAATGGTTGGTCCTATTACCTAAAAAGCGTAATTGCCTTTGGTAAAATAGAAATAGTAAAAGACCAAGAGCTTGCTGCAAAAAAATTAAGAGAACTTGCTTCAAGATACTATCCTTCTCTTTCAGAAGTTGATGCAGCCATGGTAAGAAGTTTTAAAAATGTCTTAGTTTATTATCTTGACATTGAACATATGACTTGTAAGAAAGTTCATGAAAAATAAAAATTTCTCACTAAAAAAGCCAAGGAAAAACCTTGGCTATTTTTATATATTTACTTCTCTTTCTTTTAGCATCTTTTCTCTTTGCCCTGCCCTATAATGAGCAAATATTGAGCCAATTAAATTTTGAACTACAGAAAAAATTGCTCCTGGAAGGGCTGCCAGTGGATTTAAGGCAAAATTTGTATTTGCAAGTACCACTGCAAGACCTGAATTTTGTGTTCCAACTTCAATAGATAAAGTTGACTTCTTATCATAATCAAGACCAGTTAATTTTCCAACTCCAAGTCCAACTAAAAGTCCCAAGAAGTTGTGAATAATTACAACTCCAAAAACTAAAAGACCTGAAGTCATAATTTTTTCTGCATTAAGTCCAACTATGGCTGCAATTATTAGAGCTATTGCCATAGAAGAAATTAGAGGAAAAATAAAATCAATTTTCTTTATTTTATTTTTCAAAAGTGTATTTGTAATAATTCCAAGTCCTACTGGAATTACAATTACCTTTACTATTGAGATAAACATAGACATAAAGGACACTTCAACAATTGAGCCTGCCATTAAATAAACAATAATAGGCGTAACTATTGGTGCAAGTAAAGTTGATGCAACTGTCAAAAGAACTGAATAAGCAAGATCACCTTCTGCAATGTGAGAAAGTACATTTGATGCAGTTCCACCAGGGCAAGCTCCCACTAAAATTACTCCAAGGGCAATGTCCTTTGGTAATTTAAATAGGACAGATAATGCCAAAGCCAATAGAGGCATAATTGTGTACTGGCAAAGTGCTCCCAAAAAAATTATTTTCGGCGCCTTTAAAAGATTTTTAAAATCCCTAGTTTCTATGCTAGTTCCCATTCCAAACATGGCTGCTGCCAAAAATAGTGAAGTGTATTTAGTCATAAAACTAAAACTATTTGGATATCTAAGAGCGCAAGCTGACAAAAA
>OIEX01000383.1_pt1 | contig 19539 bp, 19 predicted proteins | sample 1581911 | NCBI WGS metagenome assembly OIEX01 (sample SAMN07977761, study PRJEB24534) | human gut metagenome | reverse complement strand
GAGTTGAAGAAACTGAAACTACTGACTCCTTTAAGGTTTCTGGTAGAGGAGAACTTCACCTTTCTGTATTAATTGAAAACATGAGACGTGAAGGTTATGAATTCCAAGTTTCTAAGCCACAAGTTTTATATAAATTTGATGAAAATGGCAAAAAATTAGAGCCAACTGAAAGAGTTACAATTGATGTTGATAGTGTTTACGCTGGTTCTGTTATAGAAAAACTAGGCAGAAGAAAGGGCGAACTTGTAAACATAGTCGAACCTAATGGTGGCTACCAAAGACTTGAATTTATTATTCCATCAAGGGGACTTATTGGTTACAGAACTGAATTTATGACTGACACAAAGGGAAGTGGGATTTTAAATTCTATTTTCGAATCCTATGTTCCTTTTAAGGGCGAAATTCCAAGAAGAGTAAATGCTTCTATTGTTTCCTTTGATACAGGAGTTGCATCAACTTATGGACTTAACAATGCACAAGATAGAGGAACTCTATTTGTAGAACCAGGCGAAGATGTTTACGAAGGTCAAGTTGTAGGTGAATCTCCAAAGGGAATTGAAATCGAAGTTTCAGTTACAAAGGCAAAAAAACAAACTAACGTCAGAGCTTCAGGTTCAGATGATGCTCTTAGACTTTCTCCAGTTAAGAAGATGAGTCTTGAAGAAGCCCTTGAATTTATTGAAGATGACGAACTTATAGAAATTACTCCAAATGAATTTAGACTAAGAAAGAAAATCCTAGATTCACAACAAAGGTACAAATCAAAGAAAAATAAATAATAAATAACAGAGGTGCTCCATGTTTAATGCTTATTTTGGAATGTTCAAAAACTTTGCCCAAGTTTATTCATTTCTATTTATAGCAAATGTATTAATTTCAGGATTTATTATCCTCTACGACAATAAAAAGCCTATTTCAACACTATTATGGGTAATGGCTATAAATTTTTTGCCAGTAATTGGATTTATTCTTTATCTTTTTATAGGTCAAGACATTTCAAAATCGAGAATTTTTGACGGAAAATATAAGGCTGATATGATTCTCGAAAAAGAATCGGAGTATCAGCTTGAACAAATTGAAAATGATGAATTTGTATACTCAAATAATAGGACAAAAAATCATCTTGATATGGTAGAGATGTTTAATCGTGCTGAAGATGAAATTCTCTACACCAACAACAGTGTCAAGGTCTATAACGAGGGTGAAAGCAAGTTTGAAGATTTATTTGCTGATTTAAGGCAGGCAAAGCACACAATTTATGTTCAATATTATATTTATAAGTCTGACGAACTTTCCACAGAATTTACAAATATTTTAAAGGAAAAGGCAAGAGAAGGCTTAGATGTTTACCTATTAATTGATGGAATGGGTATTAGAAAAATGACTCTAAGAGATAGAAGAGAACTAAAGGAGTCAGGAGTAAAATTTGGAATATTTTTCCCAGGACTTATTTTAAAGATAAACACTCACATCAACTACAGAAACCACAGAAAAATTGTAGTAATAGACAAGAGAATTGGTTATGTAGGTGGTTTTAATGTTGGTGACGAATATGTCTCAAAGGGACCTATGGGCTTTTGGCGAGACACTCATCTTAGAATTGTTGGACCAGCAGTAAATGGACTTTCTTGGAGATTTTTCTTGGACTTTAAATTTGCCTCAGATGAATACACTAAGGGCTTTACAACAGAAATTTTCCCTGAAATAGAAGATGGAATTGACATAAATATTGTAACAAGTGGACCAGACACCAAGGCTGACTCAATAAGGAATGGCTATGAAAAACTTATAACATCTGCAAGAAAAGAACTATACATTCAAACACCTTACTTTGTACCAGATGATGGACTTTTAAAGGCCTTAAAGGTTGCAGCCCTATCTGGAGTTGAAGTTAACTTGATGTTTCCAAAAAAGAGAGATCATGTCTTTGTTCACTGGGCATCACTTTCCTTTATGGGTGAACTTTTAAAGTGGGGAGCTCATGTATATCAATATGAAGGCGGCTTTCTTCACACAAAAATAGTAATATCAGATGACTATCTATCAAGCGTTGGAACTGCTAACTTCGACATAAGATCCTTTGAACTTAACTTTGAAGTAAATGCCTTTTTATATGACGAAGAAATGAACAAAAAATTAAAGGAAGACTTTAAAGAAGACTTAAAGTCTTGTACAGAAATAACTCTAGAAATGTATAAGAATAGATCTAGATTCACAAAATTTAGAGAATCTATATCAAGACTATTGTCTCCAGTTTTGTAAAATGGAAATAGAAATAAATAGAAAAAAAGTAAAAAAGCTTCGAATAAAAGTAGAAGATGGTATAATAAAGGTGTCGGCACCGCTTAGAACAAGTGAAAGAGATATAAAAAAGCTTGTTGAGAATAATAAAGACCTAATAGAAAAATTAAGACTAGCTGATGAAAGTAGAAAGAGATACAAAAATCATCTCTTTGGCAAAAAAATAGATTTTACATCAGTTAAAGAATTAGAAAAAATTTATAGATCTGAACTTAAAAAAGCTTTAGATGAAATTTTTGAAAAATATGGAAAACTAACAGGCCTTTTTCCAAAATCAGTTGAAATAAGAAAGATGAAGGTAAGATGGGGCACTTGCTATCCCAAAAGTGGCGCCATAAAAATAAATCTTTATCTAGCCGAAAGACCAAGAGAAGAGATCGAGGCAGTGGTCCTACACGAACTAGTGCACTTAAAATATTTTTATCACGACAAAAAATTTAAAGAAGAGTGCAAAAAGTATATGCCAAATTATGAAGAAATTGAAAGAGACTTAAAGAGATAGGTGATGAAATGAAAAAAGCATTAAAAATAATAGGAATAATCGCTCTTGTGATAATTCTCATGAAACTTTTTAATATTTCAATATTTGTTGGAAATCAAAAAATTGATAGACAACTAATAATAAATGGAATAAGAAATTTTAATCTTGGAGATCTCTTTGACAGAGTTTCAAATTTCTTTAACGAACTTATAGGTGGAGTAAAAAGAGCAGTAAATAGCTTGTAAATATATAAAAAATTAGCACGCCTGGCGTGCTTTTTTTGATGGAGTAAAAAAAATTTATCTTTATGTTATAATAAAAAGCAGGTGAGAAAATGAATTTAACTTTTATTATACTTGGCTGTATAGTGCCAGGACTTATGACTGGGGTTGGTGCAATCCCCATATTTTTTGCAAAAAATGTAAGCCAAAAACTTTTAGATGTACTTCTTGCAGCAGCTGCAGGAGTAATGCTTTCAGCAACTTGCTTTTCCCTTATTATACCAAGTCTTGAAGCAGGACATGGAAGACAGGGAGTTTTAATAACGGGCCTCGGAATTTTTTGCGGCGCACTTATGCTTGACTTAATAGATAGGTATGCTCCCCACGAGCATTTAATTGACAAGAAATATGAAGGAGTAAATGTAAAAAACCTATCTAAAATTTGGCTCTTTGTAATAGCCATAGCAATTCACAATTTTCCAGAGGGACTTGCCACAGGAGTTGGCTTTGGCGGAGACAATATGTCCAATGGACTTTCCGTTGCCTTTGGTATTGCTCTTCAAAATATGCCAGAAGGACTTGCAGTTGCCCTTGCCCTTGTGAGAGAAGGCTACTCACGCAAGAAGGGTTTTGCCATAGCAACTCTTACTGGTCTTGTTGAACCCATAGGAGCCTTTTTGGGAGTTTGGCTTGTGTCAATTTTTTCAGCCACACTTGGCTTTATCCTTGCCCTTGCAGGAGGAGCCATGCTCTTTGTAATTAGCGACGAGATAATACCAGAAACCCACAACAATGGCTACGAAAGAGCCGCAACTTATGGTGTAATCTTTGGCTTTATCCTAATGATGTTTTTAGATGCTTTAATTTAATTTTTAACTATAAAGGATTTTACAAAATTTAAAAAGAACAAGTAGAACATATTGTAAAATTTAATTTATAATTCTTATTATATTGAAATGTTAATATTAAAGTGATATATTATAAACTATAAAACAAAAAGGATTTGACAAGTTATGAAGAAAAATCTTAGAATCAAGGCAGGCAGGAAGACAAACAACTATAAGTGTATATTCAGGCGAAAGGATAATTTTGTCTTATTTGAATATAATTTTTTGTGAGCAAGAAAATTTGGCTATTTAATAGCTTTATTTTCTTGCTCTTTTTGATTTTTTAATAAAGGAGGTTAATATGAAAAAAATAATTAAAAAATCGTTGAGCTTATCTTTAGCTCTAGTAATGTTATTGACAGTTTTTGCATCCACATCAGTGTTTGCTCAAGGAGGCATTGAGAAAAAGGTAGAAAGTAATCTAAAATTTGAAAAGGGTCTCTTTAAAGGCAGAATAACAGGTAATATTAATGTAAGCAGGACTATAACGAATAATTTTGACTGTGTTTTAGACCAAGAATCCAATTCTTATAAGGGAGAAATAAAATCAAACGTTGAAGCAGGTGACTTATTTGATGGAGCTTATAATTTATATAAAACTGAATTCGAACCCTTCGCACCTTTTGGAAAGCCATGGAAAAATATTGTAATGTATGGGAAAGATAAGAGTTCTTTTCCAAGTGCAACTTTTACTATAACTTTTCCTAAAGAAGTAAAATTTAATGAAGATGATATTAAAATTGTAAATAATTCTAAGTCAATAAGTAGTATAAAAATCAACAATATCAATAATGAAGAAAATTCTATAGAATTTATTTTTTATCTAGGATATTGGAGTGATTATGGTCAATTTTTCGATATTGTAAGACGAAATAGATAATGTTGGAAAAAATATAGAAATAAGCATTCCATATTCTATTGATTCAAGTAATTCTTTAGAAAACCTAAAGGATATCAAGGCTTCAGGCAAATGTGAGCTATCATATTTTGGCAAGAGACCTGTCATTAATCCCGTAGTTTCAATAGATATTTTGTGTGATTCAATGGATATTACTAGATAGGAGTGTGTTTGATGAAAAAAATAAAAAAAATAATAAGTAAATTAACAGTTATATCTTTAGCGTCTATTTTAGCTTTTAGCAGTTTTTCTACTATATTTGCGCAAGACTCTGAAGAAGATATAAAAAAACTAGGTCCATTATTTTTCAATTATGGGTTAAATGAGGAAACAGGAGATTTTGAGGATAAGTCTGAACAAATTAAGACTGATAATTATTGGTCAGATTTAAAATATGTGAAAGTTAGTGCAAAGCATGCAGGTCATAAGTCAGGTGAAGAAGGATACGAAAGGTCTTTTAAGATGTTAATTCCTAAATATATCAAAGGACCTGATGAAACGGCTTTGCATAAATATTCACAGGTAGCCAGTCCAGATGCTTATAATGATGGACTAGAATTTAATAATATAGGAATAAGAAAAGATGCAAAAGGTCTTGAACCAGCTTTAGATTTTTTCAATGGTGAATATGAATATATTAATCACTATTGGGATTTAAATTATAGCCATACAAAAAACCCTTTTAATTTTACAGCCAATGATTTATTGACAAGAGAGGATTGTAGCAATAGATTTGCCAACTTAAAAATTTTAGGAGATTTACAAAAGAAAGGTAGTAAAGATTCTAAAAAGGTTGATGAGTTAAAAGCTAAAGAAGATTTAAATCTTGAGTTTTTATTAAATGCTTCTTGGTTTAAAAAATACTATAATGGAAATGCCATACTTCTAGTTAGTCCATCAGGAATTAAAGATGAAGAAGCTAAAAAATCCTATGAAAATAGATATGCTATGAGCGATTCTGAAATTGTATTTAATCTTGATATTCCTGATGAAGTAAAAATTGATGAGTCTAAATTAAAGGCTAATATTGAAGATTCTCAAAAGGGAATAAAGGACTTGTTTGATATTACAACAGAAGTAAAAACAGAAAATATTAATGGCAAAAACAAAAAAGTCCTTCTTGTAAAATTAAATAAGAAAGAAAAAGCACAACAAAACACAAAGTGGTCTGAATTACTTAAGAAAATAAATGACCTTGATACAAGCAATATTAAAATTTCAATTTCAGGACTTAGCATTGCTGAAGATGCAAAAACAAACGAAAAAATTACAATAAAAGCTGGAATAGGTGGATTTTATGATTTTGCTTTATCTAATTCAAAAGAATTTTATCTTCCTTCATCTGAGCACAATCAAACAACAGCTGAACATGGAACTGGAGGCATGTACTCTGAAAGATTTTATTGGTCTTTTGCTGCTGTTCAAGATCCTGCTGGACTAGATGAAGCTGCACCAAAAGATAAGCCAAATCTAATTTCTTATACTTTCAAGGTAAAGGCAGGAGAAGTAACTCCTACACCTACACCAGAACCAGAACCAACACCAATTCCTGAACCTGAAGTTATAGAGCCAAAGGTTCACGAATATGTAGAAACTTATCCTGTGTATGCATCTGTTGACAAAAAAGAAGTTGTTAACTCTCATGAAAAATATATCTTCGGATATCCTGATGATACTATTAGACCTGATGGAGATATGACAAGAGCTGAAGCAATTGCAGTAGTTGCAAGACTTCAAAAACTTGATTTAAGCGACAAGTCTTCTAAGATCTATAAAGATGCTAAAGCAGATATGTGGTACAATGGCGCTATCAACGCTGCATATAGAGAAGGTTATTTATTAGAAAAAGAAGGCGAAAGCATTAGACCTAATGACAAGATCACTAGAGCAGAACTTGCTGAACTAATCAGTCATATTGACAAGAAGAACAATACAGTTGCTCCATTTGAAGATGTGAAAGGTCACAAATTTGAAGCTGCAATCAACCAAGCTTATGGCAATGAAAGAATTAAAGGTTATCCAGATGGAACATTTAAACCAGATAACACTATTACAAGAGCAGAAGTTGCAACTATGTTAAATAAATTGTACGACAGATACCCTGACAAGAATTTCATTGATGCAAAGCAAAATCTAGTTCACAATTACAAAGACATGTCTTATAAGGGACACTGGGGTTATTATGAACTTGTTGAAGCTTACCACAGCCACACTTATCTAAGACTATCTGATAATATGGAAGAATGGAAAGAGATAATCAAATAATCTATTAAATATAAGCAAGAAGGGACTCCTATGAGTCCTTTTTTGTTTACATATTGAAAGATACCTCACAACTTTTTTAAGTCATGAGGTATTTTTTATTTTATCTTTGCATTTATATTTATTTCAAAGGAGTTTTCATCGAGAAAGTCTTCTCTCATCTCCACTGCTTCTGTGAAATAAATTTCTGCATCATCTAAAAAATAAATTGGGTGGATGCCATCAATAAATTTTAACTCAGCATTTGTCCTCACATCGCCATAGGAGATTATTTCGCCCACTGCGTGATATTTTAAAATTAAGTCCTTGCCAAGTTTTTTCATGTAGCTTGGCTTTTTGTAGTCTATGGACATTTTAGCCAAGGTGGAAATTATTTTTTCTTCTAAATTTAAATCATCCACTGCCTTTAATTTTTTCATAAATTCTTCTGTCTTGTAGGTATTTACATTAATCATGTAAGAGTCAAAGGAAAAAATCATAATACCACCTCAAAATTTTAGTCCTTTAATATCATTCCAATTCTTCTAAATCATCATAGATAAGCTCCGCATCATTGTTATAGTAAATTTCAATTGATGCCTCTTGCCACTCATTTGCATCCTCAAAGCCTGTTACGATTCCCCGAAATCTCATGTAGCCATAGCCAAAGGACTCATTTATTATTTCAAAATCAAGTTTTAAAAATTCATCAAGAGAAATTTTCTTATAAGTCCCATCTTTATAAAGATTTATTTCAAGACCAATACCAAAGTCCTCATCTATGTCGCGAAGTCCAGCCTCTGTATCAAAGTCAGGGTCAAAGGAATGAATCAGCCCTCCAATAATTTCTCCCAGCTCTTCCTTGCTAAAACTTGTGTCAGTTTTATAGAGGATAAGCCTTGGATTTGTCATCATGTAATCTTTTTGCTCTCCCTCATTTTTTTCAAAATAGAGACCCTGATCAAAATATAAAATTGTCTTGTCAGGTAAATTTTCAATATTTGTAAGATGAAAGTCATGGAAGGAAAAAACTTGATTTAGTAAATTTAATTTCATATAAAGCTCACTTGTGGTAGGGGTGGTTATTTATTATTCTAAAGGCCCTATAGATTTGCTCCATTAAAATAACCCTCATGAGTTTGTGGGGGAAGGTCATCTTTGAGAAGCTTAGCTTGTAGTCTGCTCTTTTTAAAACTTCATCTGATAGTCCAAGACTTCCACCAATTACAAAAGTTATGTTAGAGTGGCCGTCTATCATGAGATCATTGATTTTATGAGAAAAGGCGACAGAGTCAAGGCTCTTTCCACCAATCTCAAGGGCAATGACATAGGCACCATCTTTTATTTTTGATAAAATCTTCTCGCCTTCAATATTTTTTACCCTCTCTATGTCCTTTTCCGATAAATTTTCAGGGCAGGGTTCGTCCATAATTTCAAAAATGCTTAAATCGGCATAGGATTTAAGCATTTTTTTGTACTCATTTATAGCATCTTTAAAATAATTTTCCTTGATTTTTCCAAGTACAATTAAATTAATATTTATCATTTTAATTTTTTAACTTCTTCAAGAGCCTTGTCAAAATTTACTTCGTCTGTTACTTCAGGAACATATTCAACATAAGCTACCTTTCCATCTCTGTCAACAATTACAACGCCACGAGCAAGAAGTTTAAATTCTTCAATCATGAAGCCATATTTTTCGCCAAATTCTCTGTATCTGTAATCAGAAACTATGTCTGCGTTTTCGATTCCCTTTACTGAACAGAATCTTTCTTGTGCAAAAGGAAGGTCAACTGTTACTGTTACGATTTTTACATCATCAGATAATTTTGTAGCTTCTTCGTTAAAAGTTGTTGCTTGGATAGCACAAACTGGTGTGTCAATTGATGGTGCAACTGAATAAACTACTATTTTGCCCTTTAAGTCAGCTGAATTAAAATCAGATAAATCCCTTTTAACTGCCTTAAATTCAGGAGCCACATCTCCAACTTTGATTTCTTTACCTTCTAAGTTTACTTTATTTCCGCCAAATGTTATATCCATTTCAATTCCTCCTAAAATTATTTTTGTTTTAATTTACACTACATTTATATCCAATTATCATGAATCATAACAAGTATTGAAATAAAATGCCAATTTTACTTAAATATAAGTGAGAAAAATTTTGCAAATTAAAGTAATAAATTAGACTAACTATATGAAGTCAACAATAAAATGAGTAAAAAACAAAAGACAATTAAATAAAAATAAGCATAACAAACAAGACTAAATTAATTAGGAAAGAAAATAATAAAGTTTTAATTATGAGGAATAAATTTAGAAATAGTTTTTAAAAGCTTAAAAATAACTCTAATTAATTTTTTAGCAATATGAATTAAGGCAAGATTATGATGCTTGCTCTCATCTCTTTTCTTTTGCTAATAGTTTTTAAAGCAAGGATCTCTCATAGCTAGAGTTCTAGCTGCAGTAAGTAGAGCTCAGCTTAAATAAGATTAAGCTCTTTTAATCATAGAGACATCTTTAGCAACAAACTTACCAGATTGATGAGTAGCAGGATCTAAACCTGCAAAAGCTTGAAGCTGACTAGGAGTATCAAATTTATTGATGTCACCAATTTCAGTCATTATGATTGAAGTCAAAGTAAAAGATATTCCAGGAATAGATAAGAGGACAGGATCCATATCAATTACAATCTCCTTTATCTTATCTTCTAACTCATCAATCTTAGAAGAATAAAAATTAATAATATCAATAGTTTGAACAAGCTCAAAACTAGTTGCATCAGAATAGTGCCAATAGAATTAATTTAAAGTCGCGACTAATTGATAATTATTATCGACAAACCCAGTGTTTAAGCCATTTGTAAAGGGTTATATATATAATATATTGGAAGTATATCAAAATAAAAAAGAAAGAGGAAAGTAAAATGAAAAAATTAAAAGGAACGAAAACAGCAAGTAACTTAATAACAGCCTTTGCAGGAGAATCTCAAGCAGTTCAAAGATACACTCTATCTCAAAAAATTGCTGACAAAGAAGGCTACAAGCACATAGCAAAAGTTTTTGAAGAAACAGCTTTAAACGAAAGAGCTCACGCAAACGCACTTTATAAGTACTTAAAAGACGAATTTGAAAATGAAGCTATTGAACTAAACCCTGACTATACAGCCTTTCCAGTAGTTTATAAGGACACAAAACTTGCTCTTAAAGGAGCTATTGATGGTGAAAATGATGAAGCTGAAACTATGTACCCAGAATTTGCAAAAGTTGCAAAAGAAGAAGGCTTTGACGATATAGCAAAATCATTTACAGAAATAGGCGAAGTAGAAGAACACCACAGAGACAGATACAAAACCCTTCTAGACACTCTAGAAGCAGGAGAAATGTTTAAAAAAGATGAAGTAACAATTTGGAAATGCCTAAACTGCGGATATATCTTCGAAGGCGAAGAAGCTCCAAAAGCATGTCCAGCATGTAAACACCCACAAGGCTTCTTTATGGCAGTAGGCCTAGTAAAATAAAACATTAGAAATAAAATATAAAAGTATAGAAACCTGACCTAGCATATAGGCCAGGTTTTTTTACTAAATTGTAAACTTAAAAATCTTTAACTATGCTATAGTTTACTAAAGAAAATGGAGGTTAATATGAAGAGACATCTTTAGCAACAAACTTACCAGATTGATGAGTGGCAGGATCTAAACCTGCAAAAGCTTGAAGCTGACTAGGAGTATCAAATTTATTGATGTCACCAATTTCAGCTCACAAGAAAATTGTTTAAGTTAAAACTATAGTGTCCAGTAGCTTCAAATCACACTTTTAAATTTTCAGAAGGATATGGTATAGTAGATAGTAGAAGATTAAACCCCTCTAAATCCTTAGAAAAAGTGAAGTCATCCTTAAAAACTTCAACATCAGAATTAAAGACAAAACAATCATGCTTATCCTTAGCAACATCGATACCAACAAAAACATAAAAATCACATCCTTAATAAAAATTGGCTGTGGGATCCACAAAAACTATGTATCCTATCCCTGCTCGAAATAAAAGGTCTAGTCTTATCTAACTCATAAACAAATAAACATAGAACTGTGGTTGGAACCTAAATAAAATAGTCAAAGCTTTAGAGGACGAACCAATCCACAAGCCTATGCTTATCATATAGTAAAAAGAAAAAAGAACATTAATTACTATGTGTTCATTATACAAGGAGGTAGACATGAAAAAAATTTTAAAATTTTTATTTTTAATTTTTCTGGCAGGAATAATTTTTACGGCCTGCACAGGAAAGGATGAAGGTTTTCCAGACAAAAAAATTAGCGATGTCACTTGGACTTTGGAAAGCATGACAAAAACAGACAACGGAGTAAAGATAACTAACGACATGGCTATTAAATTTGACGAGAAAAATTTTGTCATGACTGATAGGTCTAATGCCATAGACTATACTGGCACTTATGAATTAAAAAAAGCTGACACAGGCTACCAAGTAATAATGAAGTTTGATGACTTTGAAGAACCTGTGATTGCTGGTTATGGCATGAAAACTGAGAAGGACAAGGACCCTGTGCCAAATTTAGTTTTTGAAGATAAGGGAAGGACCTACTCCTTTATAGGTGAAGAGAAAAAATAAGCAAATAAAAACTGTTGGATTTATTTTTCCAACAGTTTTTTCATATCTATTAATTTTTCAAAAATTATTTTTCCTTAAAAACTTTTAGCATTATTTTTGTAAAGATGTAGAAGAGTATTAGGACTGCGAAAACTCCAGCTAGCCCCCAAAGCGCAACTTCTACTCCCTGAGTAAATACTGTCATATCCATTTTATCACTCCTACATAAACATTGGCACGAGAGCCAAGATCATTGAACCTGCAACTACTGAGCCAAGTTGACCTGCAACATTGGCTGACATGGCTTGCATAAGGATAAAGTTAGTTGGGTCTTCCTTTGCCGCCATCATTTGCACAACTCTACCAGACATAGGAAAGGCTGAGATGCCAGCTGCACCAATCATTGGGTTTACTTTGTTCTTTAAAAATAAATTTAAAAACTTTGCAAAGAGAACGCCGCCTGCTGTATCAAAGATAAAGGCAACAAGTCCCATGGCAAGAATCATTAGTGTGTTAAGATTTAAAAAGGCATCGGCAGACATTGTCCCACCAATTGTGATTCCAAGTAAAATTGTAACTAGATTTGAAAGTTCATTTTGGGCAGAAATTGAAAGCCTTTCAAGAACTCCGCAGACTCTAATTAAATTTCCAAACATCAAGGCGCCAATAAGGGCAACAGACATTGGTGCGATAATTCCTGCTATAATTGTAATGACAATTGGGAAGAGAATTTCAACTTTTTTTGGCACATGAACAGTTGTGTACTTCATTCTGATTTTTCTTTCCTTTTCAGTTGTGAGAAGTTTTATAACAGGTGGTTGAATAATTGGAACAAGAGACATATATGAATATGCCGCAACAGAAATTGGTCCAAGATAATTTGGTGCAAATTCCTTGGCAACATAAATTGATGTAGGACCATCTGCTGCACCGATTATGCCAATTGAAGCTGCCTCTGGAAGAGTAAACTTGCCTGTTGAAATTGCAAAAAGCATTGTGGCAAAAATTCCAAACTGCGCCGCTGCTCCAAAGAAGAGCATAAAGGGCGATGATATAAGTGGTTTAAAATCAATCATTGCACCAACAGCAATGAAAATTAAAACAGGGAAGAGTTCTGTTGCAATCCCTGCCTTATATAAAATTGTCAAAAAACCTTCTTCGCCAATGGCAGATGATAGTGGAATATTTGAAATAATTGCTCCAAAACCAATTGGAAGAAGAAGTGACGGTTCGTATTCTTTATCAATGGCAAGATAAATTAAAATTCCGCCAATAATAAACATAATTATGTGTTTAACTTCGAGATTTAAAATCCCTGATAATAGTGTTTCCATTTGACCTCCTATATTTTTTACATGACAAGTAATATAACACAAAAAGGGCAAATATTCAATTCTTGTGGAAATTATAAAAGCTCACATTTTTATGTGAGCTATATTTATATTAAATTTATAAAATTTTTATTACATAAGTTTTGATACATTTCTTGCGTAGGCGATTGGGTCTTTTATTTCAAGGCCTGCTACAAGTCTTGCACCGTCGTAAAGTAATTCTGTATAAGTTTTAAATTCTTCTGAGTCTTTATCCATTTCCTTTAATTTTTTAACGGCTGCGTGATTTGGATTTATTTCCAAAACTTTATCTGCTTTAAAGCCTTCATTATTTGGCATGTGACTTAAAGTTTTTTCCATTTCTATGGAGATTTCGCCCTTACTTGATAGATAAGCTGCGTCATCTTTTAAGTTTGGATTTTCTTTTATTGATGAAACTTCACCAGTTAAGAGGTCCTTCATCTTCTTTACATAGTCGCCAAGATTTTTTTCGTCTTCTTCTTTTGCATCAGTTTCTGAAATTGATTTAAATTTCTTTTCATCGTATTCATCGAGCATTTTTATGACAAATTCGTCTATTGGATCAGTTAAGGCAAGAACTTCAATGTCCTTTTCTATAAAGTGTTTTATTTGTGGAAGTTCCTTTATGGCATCAAGAGATGTGCCATTGGCATAATAGATAAAGTCTTGGTCTGGTCCCATGTCCTTTCTGTATTCGTTAAATGTAACATTTTCTCTTTTTGTTGTTGAATAAATAAACAAATCTTTTAACTTATCCTTGTCGGCTCCATAATTTTCATAGGCACCAGATTTTAAACTTACACCAAAGTTTTTGAAGAATTCAGCATATTTTTCCCTGTCATTTTTAAGAATTTTTGCAAGTTCATCTAGGATTTTCTTTTCAATATTTTTCTTTATAAGTTGAAGCTCGCGAGTTTTTTGTAGAATTTCACGAGAAATATTTAGGGAAATATCTTCAGAGTCAACTACACCCTTAACGAAGTTCAAATAATCTGGAAGAAGATCTTGGCATTTTTCCATGATTAAGACTCCGTTGGAATAAAGTTCTAGTCCGCCCTTTCTTTCTGGACTTAAGAAGTCAAAAGGTCTTCTGGAAGGAATATATAAAATTGCCTTAAAGGAAATCATGCCTTCCACACTTACATGGATGTGGGCAAGAGGATCTTCAAAGCCAAAGTGTCTTTGTCTAAAGAAGTTATTGTAGTCCTCATCCTTTAATTCATTTTTATTTTTTCTCCACATAGGAACAGAGGAATTAAGAACATCATCTTCTCTATAGGATTCAAATTTTGGATCCTCTTCACTTGAGTCAGCAGCCGGTCTTTTCTTTTCCACTTCCATCTTTATTGGATAGGAGATGTAGTTTGAGTAGTGGCTTACAAGTTCTCTTATTTCATATTCATCAAGGTACTTGTCATAGTCTTCGTCCTTAGTATTTTCTTTTAAGTGAAGAGTTATTGTAGTTCCGTGAGCATCTTTTTCCGCATCGGAAATTGTGTAGCCTTCTGCACCCTTTGACTTCCAAAGATGAGCGACCTCTTCCTTATAAGATCTTGTTAGGACAGTAATTTCATCGGCAACCATAAAGGCAGAATAAAAACCTACCCCAAATTGTCCAATTATTTCGTGACCCTCATTTTTTTCGTTTAGATTTTTAAAATCAAGAGAGCCAGATTTTGCAATTGTGCCCAAGTTTTCTACAAGTTCATTTTCAGTCATACCAATGCCATTATCTTCAATGGTAATAGTTCTTTTTTCTTTATCAGGTCTAATTCTTATATAGTAATCTTCGTGATTGAATTTAACTTTGTCGTCATTAAGGGCGATGTAGTACATCTTGTCCATGGCATCAGATGCGTTTGAAATTAATTCACGCAAAAATATTTCTTTATTTGTGTAAATGGAGTTAATCATTAAATCCATTAATCTTTCAGTTTCAGCATTGTATTTTTTATTTTTCATTTAATCACCTTTATTCAAATAATTTTTTAAATCTTTTATTAGCACTCGATAAGTACATCTGCTAATAATATATATCTTTTCATATAAATAGTCAAACTTTTATAAAAAAATTATTAGATTTATTAAAAATAATTATTTAAAAAAATTAAAAAAATGAGGCAATTGTTTTCAAAGTCTTATTATTGATGTATAATATATTTGGTATTTTAGAAGGGAGGAGAAATGTTTACTGAAGTAGAAAAAGGCAATAGGATAAAAATTATTACAGGACACTTTGGCAGTGGAAAGACTGAATTTGCAATAAATTATGCCCTATACCTAAGAAAGTATTTTGACAAAGTAGCAGCAGTTGATTTAGACATTATAAATACATATTTTAGACTTAGAGAGAAAATGGATTTTTTAAAGGAAAATGGAGTAGAATCCTTTTCATCTAATATGCGTGAAAAAAATGCACTAGACATACCAGCAGTTGATGCGGCAATTTTAAAACCACTAGAAAATAAAGACTACAGAGCTGTATTAGATGTTGGTGGAAATCCAAAGGGATCACTTTCTCTTGGCAGGTATAGAGATATTTTAAAAAGAGAAGGCTATGATCACTACTTTGTCATCAATAGAAATAGACCAGAGACTAAGGACTTTAAGTCTGTTAGAGATTTTATTGGACAAGTGGAAGGCCATTCACAAACTAAGGTGACGGGAATAATTAACACTACTCATTTTTTGAAGGAAACTACAGCAGATGATCTTTTGTATGGCGATGAGCTTGCAAGAGAAGTTTCAGAAAAATTAAATCTGCCCTATGTTTATGCAGTATGCCTAAGAAGCATTGAAAATGATGTTAGAGCTTTAAATTTAGCAGCTGAAGTTTTTCCGATAGACTTATATTTTAGAGAAGATTGGATGTTATAGGAGGTAAATAATGGCTAAAGGAAGAGTGGAGTTTGAAAGCGACAGATGTAAGGGATGTGGGTTATGTGTAACTGTATGTCCAAAAGATGTAATTGAAATTGATATGGATACTATTAACAAAAAAGGTTACGCACCTGCTATGGCAAAAAGACCAGAGGATTGCATTGCTTGCCAAAATTGTGCAATTACTTGTCCTGATTCAATTATTACAGTATATAAAATTTCTTAAGGGGTGTTTACATGACAAAGGTACTTATGAAGGGGAACGAAGCAGTTGGTGCAGCAGCTATAGAAGCTGGTTGCAAATATTTTTTCGGTTATCCTATTACTCCTCAATCTGAAATTCCAGAATATTTATCAAGGGAACTTCCAAAGGTTGACGGATGTTTTTTGCAAGCTGAATCTGAAGTTGCAGCTATAAATATGCTTTATGGTGCTGCAGGAGCTGGAGCAAGAGTTATGACTTCATCTTCTTCTCCTGGAGTTTCACTAATGCAAGAAGGCATTTCTTATATGGCAGGGGCAGAACTTCCTTGCGTAATTGTAAATATGATGAGAGGTGGTCCTGGACTTGGATCAATCCAACCTTCTCAAACTGATTATTTCCAATCAACTAGAGGTGGCGGAAATGGTGACTACAGAACTATTACTTTGGCACCATCTTCTGTGCAAGAGCTTGTAAATTTAATTGAACTTGGTTTTGATTTAGCTGACAAGTACAGAAATCCTGTTGTTATTATGAGTGACGGTGTACTTGGACAAATGATGGAACCAGTTGAATTTGGCATGCAAGAAAAAATGGATCTTCCTGAAAAAACTTGGGCAACAAGAGGCAAGGGAAAAAATCATGGTGAAAGAAATATTATAAATTCAATTTATCTTTCTGCAGATGAACTTGAAGAACACAACAAGCACTTAATTGAAAAATATAGACAAGTTACAGAAAATGAAATTAGAGTAGAAGTTGATGGTATTGAAGATGCTGATTTAGTTATCAGTGCCTATGGAACTACTGCTAGAATTGCAAAGAGTGCAATTGAACATTTAAGAAAAGAAGGTCACAAGGTTGGTCTTATCCGTCCAATAACTTGTTGGCCATATCCTTATGAAGCCTTCAAGGGCATAAATCCAAATTGCAAAGATATTTTAGTTTGCGAAATGAACCAAGGTCAAATGACTGACGATGTAAAGATTGCAGTTGAAGGAAGACAAAAGGTTCACTTCTTTGGAAGACAAGGCGGCGTAATTCCAAATGTGGAAGAAATTAAAGAAGCTGCTCTTAAAGTTTTAGGAGGTCTCAAATAATGGAAAAAACTAATGAACAAGTTTTATATAAATATTCAGAAGGTTTGACTAGAAATGAAACTCACTATTGCCCTGGATGTACTCATGGTGTAATCCACAAATTAGTGGCAGAATCTTTAGTTGAACTAGGAGTTTTAGACGAAGCAATAGGAGTTGCACCAGTTGGTTGTGCAGTTCTTGCTTACAAATATTTTAACTGCGACATGCACGAAGCAGCTCACGGTAGAGCACCTGCCGTTGCAACAGGAATTAAAAGAGTTCATCCTGACAATTTAGTATTTACTTATCAAGGCGATGGAGACTTGGCTTCTATTGGTACTGCAGAAATTGTTCAAGCAGCTCACAGAGGAGAAAATATTTCAACAATTTTCGTCAACAATGCAATTTATGGCATGACTGGTGGACAAATGGCACCAACAACCTTAGTTGGTCAAGTTACAACAACTTCTCCTTACGGAAGAGACGAAGCTTGGTGTGGTAAGCCAATTAAAGTTTCTGAAATGCTTGCTACTATTGACGGAGCAAAATTTGTTGAAAGAGTTTCTGTTGACACGCCAGCAAATATTAGAAAGGCAAAGAAAGCAATTAAAGAATGTTTCAAATATCAACTTGAAGGCAAGGGCTTTGGAATTGTAGAAGTTTTATCATCTTGCCCAACAAATTGGGGACTTCCTCCTGCTGATGCACTTGCATGGCTTAGAGATAATATGATTCCATACTATCCACTTGGTAATTTTAGGAGGGGTGAATGATGGCTACTAGAGATATTATTGCTGCTGGCTTTGGCGGACAAGGTATTATGGCAATGGGTCAACTTATAACTTATTCAGGAATGCTTGAAAACAAATTTGTTTCCTGGCTTCCAAGTTATGGTCCAGAAATGCGTGGAGGTTCTGCAAACTGCTCAGTTGTAGTTTCTAATGAACCTGTTGGTTCTCCAGTAATTTCACAAGCAACAGATGTAGTAGTTATGAACGAGCCATCTCTTGAAAAATTTGAATCCCATGTTGCACCTGGTGGAAATTTATTTATAAATTCATCTCTCGTTAAAAAAGCACCAACAAGAGATGACATAAATGTATTTTCTATTCCAGTAAATGACTTGGCAAATGAACTTGGAAATGCAAAAGTTGCAAATATGGTAATGCTTGGAGCCTTTTTAGAGGTTACAAATACTGTAAAAGTTGAATCAGTAATAAAAGCCTTTACAAAAGTTTATGGAGATTCTAAGAAAAAACTTCTTCCAATAAATGAAAGAGCAATCGCCACTGGACAAGAAGCAATTAAGGGAGCAGGCTGCGTTGGTGGAATTTGTCAAATCCTTCCAGAAAAAACAAATTCTAAGGTTAAGAGTCACTATTCAAGACAAACTGCAGCAAATGTTGAATTAAGTGGAAGTGACCTTGAAAATATTGAATACCTAAAGACAATTAAAAAATATTCAGAAGAAGATGACCAAAAGATTTTTGAAAACGAAATGTCAATAGTTGAAGAAGCACTTTTCATTGAAGGTGAATCTATAAAATTCTGCGACAAGGCTGCTGAAATGTTAAAGGGCGACGATGCAGGAGAAATTTTCGCATCACTTTCACATCAATCAGAAGAACACATCTCTTACTTAAAGGGACTTAAAGAAACATTAAAATCTAAGGACGAAACTTCTCTTGCCGATAAGATCAAGGCAAAACTTACTAAGAGAGAAGATTACGATTGGGGCAAGGTTGACCCAGAAAAGGCAAGACTTGCACTAAATGTATTTGCAATTGCTAAAGACATTAAAAATTCTTCTATTGCTTTTTATGCTAAGGCTAAAGAAAAATCTGAAGATGCCAATGCAAAGAAACTTTATGATGAACTTGAATATTGGGAAAACTTCCAATTAGAACAAGTTGCTGGTCAGTACGAAATTTATAAGGAAGAATGGTGGGCTGACCAAATGTTCTCAAAAATGTAATAAAATTTTTAAGAGGCACCTTAGGTGCTTCTTTTTTTGTAATTTTTTAGGGGATTTTTGTGAGTTAGAAAATTTTTTGGCCAAAAAAAATTAATTGTGAAGATGAAAATTATTTTTGAGAGAAATATTTTTATTTTTAAAAAATTTATCCATAGTAAAAAATAGACTCTGAAAAATTTTATGAAATTTAATATACAAGAAATAAGATAAAAAAGCCACAAAGAAATCTCTGTGGCTAAAAATCTATTTTATTAAATTATTGTGGAATATATTTTTTATTATCCTTACCTAACTTATGTTGTGCCATAGTTGATACAACGGTGTAAATTAAAATTGATGCCAAGTTTGCAGTTACAGAGTCGTGATCAAATCTTGGAGAAACTTCGCAAATGTCAAAGCTCATTGGTTTT
>OIEX01000375.1_pt1 | contig 20109 bp, 21 predicted proteins | sample 1581911 | NCBI WGS metagenome assembly OIEX01 (sample SAMN07977761, study PRJEB24534) | human gut metagenome | reverse complement strand
TCAATGAAGTGAACGGTATCTCCCGCGTGGTGTATGACATCAGCGGCAAGCCGCCAGCAACGATTGAGTGGGAATAAGCCGATAACCCTTCCTGAGTTTTCATGAACGGGTAAAACTGCAATCAACCCTCTGTTTTTACAGAGGGTTTTTATTTATGTGCATTCATGAATTTTCTATGTAGCGCACAGTTCCTGACGGTAAATTTGACGTAATCGTCGAAAAAGCAGACAGTCCTCTTTAATCAATACGTACAGTAATTAGTCAATTCTGACGGTATTTCCGGAGGGCATATGCTTACCGATATCCAGCTTAAAAGACTTAAACCGCAGGAGAAAACCTACAAAATTACCGACAGGGATGGGCTCTATGTAGCCGTATCGCCCACCGGAACTCGCTCATTTCGTTACGATTATCGGATTAATGGGCGTCGTGAAACTCTGACCATTGGACAGTATGGCGCTGACGGTATTTCTCTGGCTGAAGCGCGTGAACAACTCATTGCCGCCAAAAAGCTGATCAAATCAGGCGTGTCGCCTGCTGCGAAGAAACGTGACGGTAAAAATCAGATCAGAAATGCGGAAACTTTCGCAAATTTTACCGTCAGCTATATGAAGCGTGCCTCCCTTGCAGACAGCACGAGATCGATGAAGCAGGCCGTCATTGACCGGGACATCATTCCTTTTCTGGGTAACAAGCAAATGGCGGAGATTACGCCGTCAATGGTTCGAGCCTTGTGCGATCGCATCGTGGATCGTGGCGGTAATGCCACGGCGGTACAGGCGCGTGAGATTATCAGTAGCGTTTATACATACGCGAAAAACCGGGGGCATGACTTTAAGAATCCCGCTCAGGATATCAAGGCCAGTTCGATAGCCACATTTCTTCCTCGTGACAGAACCCTTTCTCTGCCGGAAATATCTACCTTCTTTAATACGCTGGATACCGTTGCTGGGATGCCCACGCTCAAACTGGCCCTGAAACTGATTTTTCTTACGCTGGTGCGTAAAAGTGAATTTACTCAGGCGACCTGGAATGAAGTGAATTTCAATACTAATGAATGGACCATACCCAAAGGCCGTATGAAAGGGGGACGGCCTCATGTCGTCTATCTTTCCCGTCAGGCTTGCGATCTGCTGGTGGCGCTGCAAATGTGTGCTGGAGGAAGTCCTTACTTACTTGCCGGGCGCTATAGCATCAACAAACCGTTGTCTAATGCAGCTCTCAACGGGGTTATTACCACGACGGTAAAAGTTGCACAGTCGCAGGGGAAGTCGCTGGAGCATTTTACCGTCCATGACATGCGACGAACCGCCAGCACTTTATTGCATGAGGCAGGGTATCCATCAGACTGGATAGAAAAATGCCTCGCGCATGAGCAAAAAGGGGTGAGGGCAATTTACAACAAAGCGAAATATGCACAGCAGCGTGCTTACATGTTGCAGCAGTGGGCGGATATGGTTGATGGGTGGATCGCCGGGACGCTGGTGAGGCTTACTCCGTTTTCGCCGAGCAAGTATGAAGAGTGGATAAAAGTGGAATTATAACTAAAAAGTAATTATTCGGTAGCATATCATTACTGATTATATATTGGATGGTTATTGTGGCGCTGTAGTAAAGAGTATAAAGTATCCAAAATAAACAATATACATAATTTCAGATGTTATGAGTTTTTTCTATCTGAGGTTCCCATATTAAATGGTTTGACTGAATTATGAGAGATGAATAGATTATGATTAAAGAATATACGTTGAAAGATGGGAAAAAATTACAATTAAAAGAAGATGCTCTTAACCATATCACTAAAGGGTGTTTTGTAACCAGGCCGATGAGTGAACGGAGTAATATGACGGTCTTGAGTGGCGGTTTGCATACATATTCTGCTTGGATTGAATTTAAAAATAAGTATTTAAATGAACTTGAGCATATACTTTTCTATAATAGCAAAAAACATAATTTTTGGTATTATGCAAGGGAGCTTAGCAATGGCGTAATTGTTTTACGAATTCCACGGGAACTATTCACAGGAAAGGCTGCTAAAATAACTATGTATCCTGATGATTATTATAAGTCTGGTTTTTTATGGAAAACTCTATTTCCAAAAGCTTACGATCGTAATGAAATAATTAATGTGATTGATGAAGCATTATTACATGAAAATATTGAGCAAAGACAAAAAGGGCAGATTATTGGTTATGTAAACAATTCTGATTCTCAGAATAAAATGAAAGTCGTTATTCAATTCCACGGGAAAGATATTAAATCCGTATTCCCAGCTTGGACACAACCTAATTCTGGTAACAATGGCAAGCCATACAGTCATTACGATAATATAGGATTTATAATTTCACAATCTACAGAATATTTTGATGACGTAGAAAAAATTAACATCAGCCCAGAATTTTATTTTTCTGGAGAGCCAATTAAACCTGAACGTCTGCAAATACATACACCACAGATCTTTACTTGTAGGAATATCCCTTCCTCAGAATACTCCATTGAAGAGTGGAAGAAAACTAGATTAAGTGAACTTGAACAGTTTAATCCTACAGCAGATATGAATGATCTGATATTCAGATATCTAAATGATTTTGTTCTAATAAAAAGATATCCAGAGTTAATGGTTAGTACGTATGCACATAAATATAGTCAACTTCAGAGTGATAAATCTTTCTTTAATACTTTTCAAATTATACAAAACTTTGTTGATGGGCTAAACTATTTATGGATCAGTAAACAGCATGATAAACTTTTTGAAACTATCAGTTTTATGATGTCGAATATGGTTTCTTATACAGTATTTGATTTGTTGTTAAAGAAAAAAATTCTGTCGACAATAATTAATATTGTCATTTCAATTAATTCGCCTGAGTTATCGTATAGATTTATCATCTTGCTATCAAGATCGCCTATACGTCGAGAGGCATATATTGAATATAATTTGGATACGCTAAATAAAAAAAGATTAAAAAAACAACTCCCTTTACATTCCATCCCTGATGAACTATTTTTAATAATGAATCCCGGCCTGGAAATTAATTTAAATTATCAAGATTTTATTGAGATTCTCAAGGAGTCTGTTGGAGAAACGTATACATTAAATTTCAAGGATGAAGTCCTTGAACAACATTTAAAAGAATTAGTTGATGGTCAGTCTGATAATTATAAGGATTTAATAAAAGATGGGTTGAGTTATTTTTGCAGAGATGACTTTATATCATTTTCAGAGTGTGCTGGAAATCTTTTTGATTCTGCACTACAATACCCTGAAATTAATGAACAATGTTTAGTTACAAGCGTAGGGGTCATATTAAGGGATTATTGTAGGATACAGTTTGCACATCGACAAAGAATTAATGCCAGATATGTAGAATATCATGGGGACACCAATGATATATATTTGCCAATTGATAATTCTTTACTTATGGGTACGATCCTAAAGCATGAACGCTGGACAAATAGCACTAAACTTGAGGCTTTCATTAAATCCGTTATTACATTTGCTGAAAGTATTTCATGCCGAGAGTTAAAGAATGATGCTGAGAACTTTATGAAAAAAATTGGGACGGAAAATCCTCCTTTACCAGAGAGGTAATATATCCAAAAAGATGTTTTTTCATTGGGGATGTTTTTTTAGTTTATTTATTTTAAGTTAAGTGAGTTGTAATTTATTACGTAATATATACTTGCTTAATATATCTTGCTCGGCCATCCCCATGCCCTAGGTCTGTCGATGTCACTGCCAGCGCCTCTTTATGGCTCAGTCCCTGCTCCTCGTAATACCGGATCGCGTCCTGTGCCCAGGCATAGCGCAGGGAGTGGGGAGAGTATTCACCCGTCAGCCCTGCATTACGGAGATTGTTGTGCCAGTAGTCCATCGCGGATTTCAGATCCGGTTTGTCAATGAGATGCCCGTTACGCTCCCCGGCAATCTCAAGTGCCGCTTTCACCGCCTGGCGAACTGCTTCCCGGTCCGTCACCTGCGTCATGCGCGGTCGTCCGCCTTTGGTGCCGAAGATCACCGGCAGACGTTCAGCGCCTTTTTCCAGCTGTTTATCCCAGGTTTTCAGCGACTGGCAGCACTGTACCGCTTCCTGACCACGCAGCCCCATCACCCGCGCCAGTTGCAGGCTGGCCGCGAGACCTGCGTCGGTTTGCTGTATCCGCTCCAGTACCTGATGGTAAAGTGCATCCGGAATGGCCCGGTGCATCCCGTCACGGCTGGCACCACTGATACCGAGCGACTGGTTGCTGATTAATTCTGACTGGCTGAGGTGTGTGCGTCCGGCTTCAGCCAGAATAGAGCGCACCATCGCCATCTCATTCTGTAGCGTTCGCAGAGAAATACCCTGCGCCAGCCGTTCATGGATATATCCTGCGATGTGTCTGGCTTTGAGCTGGCTGGTGCTGGTGACCTGAATATTCTGCGCCAGTAAATGACGGGCAAAACGCTGCGCCATCTGTTCGCGGTCGTGGACGGTTTTGTGGCTGCCACCTGCGCGGTGCGCCAGCTTTTTCATATCCTGTGCCAGTCGCGACATGCTGACTCCTCCGCCTGATGCGGTAGCAATATTTTCCGGCGCGTGGGGAATGCACGGCACTGAACATTGCGCCATGCTGAACAATACCGGTGCGCCGGAAGGCGAGAGTTGAGGTATGGTGGGGTACGGTACTGCACGGTGTGCAGGCCGCCTGCGTCAGCAGGGATGCCCCCGGATCGTCGTGATCCGCCTCCGGTACTGTTCATTCCTCCTTGTTATCTTTTTGACGCAGAAATGATGGCGTCAGAGGGTAAATACAACGATAAGCCTGATAAGACGGCGGCTGGCACAGCGGTGTGCGTCGGCGTCACTTTGTTTTGCTTCGCCTCCAAAGTGACGCGCCGCCGTTTCAGGCAACCTGTTGACTGGCGCAGAGATACGCTCCGTCTAAAGACGCGGTACCAACCTGCCTCTTGCTGGCACAGGCTATAGCAGCAACAACGACCGGACTGCGTCAGAGACGCCCCCGCCGTATTGTCCGGCTTGCGGGGTTAAGGGCTTGACCAACCTGACATAGCAGCCAGGCACAGTCCTCTAAGGTCATGGCTGTCTCGGGTGCAGTCCCAGGACTGCGGCAGCTACCGTAAAAATAGCACTGTGGATAGGATGGTCAAGCTATGTTTCATTCGTAATTGAATGATAATAAAGGATTTAACCATCATGTAGTGGAGTGTTGTTTTATGATGACTTGCGGGTAAGGGAATTATTTTTTATGTGAGGCGACACAATTTGTGATTCCGGGCCTCATAGTGGTCCCGAGGGGTTGTCAGCGTCCTAAGCGTTAATGCACTGAAATACAGGAAGATCCGCAAAGGCTCGCTAAAGGGCTTTTAGCGAGCCTTTGCGGGCGCAATATTGTTTTTCAGGGGGGGCCTGAAAATATTTGTACGCGCCAGTGCCTTCTTTTGTATATCCCATTGACATATCCCATAATTGCCTTATGCTGACAATATGTACAAAATTTCACCACCGGAGGTGAGGATGGAAAAGACAACCGTATTCAAAAGCAACCGTAGCCAGGCGGTGCGGCTGCCAAAAGCGGTGGCTTTACCGGAGGATGTCAAACATGTGGATATCGTTGCGGTAGGGCGAACGCGCATTATTACTCCCGCAGGCGAAAGCTGGGACAGCTGGTTTGATGGTGAGAGCGTGACGTCTGACTTTATGGCTACCCGTGAGCAGCCCGGTGACCAGGACAGGGAAGGGTTCTGATGCTCAAATACATGCTGGATACCAATATCTGTATCTATACGATCAAAAATAAACCTCAGGCAGTCCGGGAGGCGTTTAACCAGCATTACGGGCGGATGTGTATCAGTTCAGTCACGCTGATGGAGCTGATTTATGGCGCGGAAAAGTCCGCCAGCCCGGAGAAAAACCTGCGCGTGGTCGAAGGATTTATCGCCCGGCTGGAGGTGCTGAATTATGGTATCGACGCGGCGGTACAGACGGGGCAAATCCGGGCTGAACTGGCAAGAGCAGGTACGCCCGTTGGCCCGTATGACAGCATGATTGCGGCCCACGCCCGTGCATTGGGTTTAATTCTGGTGACGAACAACACCCGTGAGTTCGAACGTATTAATGGCTTACGCCTGGAAGACTGGAGTATCAACTAAACGCTTTCTGGCTGAGATGTACCGCCTCGCAGATTCTGTCTACCGCCAGTTTGTTCGCAACTTAAAGCCATGAAGTGTTAAGTTGCACTGTATATGCATTTTGTTGTCTAGTTTCAGTCTCTTAAAGTCCGGATTTTTTTGGTGCCTTAATCTTCGTTGGATCTTCTGTTGACGGAATTTTCAAATTTTCGCTGAAGAACATTACTTCAGAACCTTTGTACCGATCTTGAGCACTGTAATTTATTCCGTACATTAATGATGGCGTTTTATACATCCCTCTAATTTCAGGCGTGTTATCATACGATACAATCCACGGGGTTTTAATGTCATGCTGGACTATCTTAGATACCTCAACATGATCCTGATGATTGTAATGGTTAATGTATAATCCCTTACCTTTTACATAATACGGAGGATCTAAATATGTTAGGGAGTTAGCTGGTAATTTGGTTACAATTTTATTGATAAATTCGATTGCGTCGAGATTATATAATGCAATTCTCTCTTTTTCAGCATAAATATTTTGTATGCGGGAAATAAGATCACTTTTATTATATCTGGCATCTAACTTCCATTTTCCATCTTGATTTTTTCCACCAATAACACCGCCTTTTAATATTCCAGAACGATTTGTCCTGTTAAGAAAAAATGTTGAAAACCCAATGGTTAACAAATCATATTTTCTCGTGTTAATGATGATTTCTTTCTGTTTATGCCATTCATCCATGTTAACTGATGTATTTTCAATTATAGAACATAAAGCATCTGCATTATTAAGTACTGAGTGCCAAAAAGCATATATCGAGATGTTAATATCGTTAAGGATAATTTTTTCAGCTACTTGTAAATCCAGTAGTTTTAATGCAAGACCAGCCCCTCCTGCATATGGTTCAGCATAATGTATAGGTGACAGTTTATTCACCTCAATAACATTTAGCATGAAGTTTGATAATTTGCCTTTGCCGCCAGGATAGCGAAGTGGGGTGTTAAAGCGCATAAAATACCTCTGGAAACCTAGCGAGCATTATACCAAAAAAGGGGCTTTATGGCCATCACATAAAGCCTATTAATATCAACTAGTTACTTGGTAGGTATGAGTGAATTAATGCCGAATCTATACCATGTCCTGAAATCATAACCGTTTTGAGACTCTTGATGAAGTCATGTTTATATTGATCAGATGCTGCGACGTTGCAGGCAACCCAATATCTATACGGGTTATTTTTGACTGGCCCCTCGACCAATCCACGAAACTCTGGAGTATGAGCGAACTCCTTAAAGAGCTTTCTTATTCTTCCTAAAATACCTTGATTACCATTCTTAAAAGCATTGATAGCATCTGACAGAATGATTGGGGAATTCCCCAGCCGAAGGGTAGTTATAATGTCATTTGCAATTCTTGTAAATACAGCTTTTGTGAATCGATTTTTATTATCCCAGTATTTATCATCAGGAGGTAAGTTATATAAAAACTCAAATATCATTTGATCTGGTGGTAATAAATTTGGAAGAAGACATAAATTCTTTTCTTTTTTGGCTTTTTTTGCATTATCGCTATTGTCATTTGCTATATCTCCATCCAAGACAATCAAACTTTTTGATGTAAATTCAGGTATTTTTCTGGCCATTAAATCTAGGATTGCACTGCAACTGATATTAATATTTCCAAGAGGGTTAAGTATTTTATTGATTCTTCGATCTATAATCAGTTGCTTGAAAAAATCATATCCTTCACGGTCCTCAAAATAAACATTTACTTTAGGTAGGTTTATATCATCACTGATTTTAACTGTTTGGACGTGAAGATCGGCATTAATATCTATCCAAGATAAATTGTCGCGAGTTTTGATATCGCCGTAGGTATCTGTTAAGTAGACCGTTTTAAATGATTTTTCATCTTGTTTGGATCTGTTATATATATCCTCAATTATTAATGGCGAGTGTGAAGTCATGATGATTTGCAAATCGTATTGCTTAGCTGCTTTAGTTAGGATCTTGATCAATTCTGATTGAGCTGCTGGGAATAAACCCGCATCAGCCTCATCAATTAAGAGAATGCCACCATGATAATCAGGATATGTTTCTTTAAGTCTTTTGAACGAAAAAATAGCCTGAATTATTTGTCCAACGTTATCTTCTCCAACTGATACAGATTCATGATCATAATTTTCGCCATGAACAACTATTGAATCAATAGTTCCTTGAGTAGCTGTTACAGCACTACCGCTGGTTTTTAACAATAATTGATTATTCATAACTCTGATATCTTCAGCGTTATCTTTAATATATTGAACATCCCTGGTAGAATAATCTGTACGCAATGTAATAGGAAGTAATCTGGCTAAACTTAGGAAAATTACTGGGTGAGTGACATTACGACTTTGGTTTACATTAGGAATACCATCATTCCCTCGAACGATTGGTCTAGCTTTTGTTCTGTCACTATAGCCGTACAGACCTAATGTTAGTTTATCTAAATGCTTATTAACATTTCCATCATATAAATTTATCTTAACATCCATTGAACCGGCAACATCAAATTCTTCTGATAATCTAAAGTGCTCATTGAACGCGGATTTGAAATTTCGGTTTGTTAGTGTTTTATATCCCGTTAATGTCGTTGCTGGTTTCTTGGAAAGATCTTTCGAAAAACTAAATATTTGTGCAACAATGCCAAGTATTGTGGATTTTGAAGTGCCATTTTTTCCACAAATAACTGTCAATTTACTACCGAACTCAATGTTTACATCTTTTAATCCTCTAAATTTTGTAACCTGAATTTTATTTAATTTAGTAATTGAGTTTGCCATGTGAGTTCCTTGACTGCTGATGTGACCATAAGTTGTGGTCAATAACCTGCGAATTGTCTTTTTATCGCCTTGAGGCTAGTTTGTCCATTATAACCCTTGATATAGAACCGTAGTACCAGAATGTTTCATTTGCTCAGTCATGTCGATAGCTATATGTGGGAAATCATGGCTATACGATAGTATCAGAACGGCGTATTTCTGCCATGTCAGCAAGCAGGGGCGTGATGTAGATGCAATTCTTTGTGGATGTATTGATGATTTAGCTTTGCAACCATAAGGAAAAAGAAGTTGGAAAACATGCAGTGGTGGATACGATTTGTGTCGATGATTTATCCGCCGGAACCCCCTGATTTTCGGCATATAGTGGTATCAAAAGTCAGGCAGTTGAAAACTATACGCTGTAGGGGCCAGATACAGTGATTGTTGATGCAATGAGAGTATATGCAGCGGACTCGGCATGTGAAGCCTGAAGATTTCATGGATTTTGTTGAAGTACCATTGAATATATGGGCGCAAGGAACCCCTCTGCGCCATTTGATTAAATAGTTTCAGATTTCCTGCTCTCGAGACTCTGGTGTACCGCCTCGCAGATCCGGCTGACCGCCAGTCCGTCTTCTGCCGTCACCGGGTACGGTGACCTGTTCCTGACCGCGCGCACAAAGTCATTGATGGGGTCGATACCAAAACCGCTGGCAACGCCGTTGCGGTAGTTGATGAAATAGCTGTTGGGCGTGAGCGTCATGCCCGGCGTGATGATTTCCAGCCCGCGATGCTGCGAGGTGCTGCGGATATAAGTGGCCTCGCAGAGGATATCGATGCGCCCGTCGTTGTCCTTCGGGAAGCCTTCCGGCAGCACCCATGAGTTTTCCACCACCCACGAACTGCCGTCGGCCATCGTCAGCAGGCTCTGCACGCTGTCGAAGGTGTCGAGGCCGCATTCGACCATCAACCGCTTCTGCCCGACGGCGTACACCGATACCACTTCCTGTCCGGAGAGGTGGCGCACCAGGTCAAAGCAGTGTGAGCCGAGAAACCACACCGGGGAGCTTGCGCCCGCCCAGTTCAGCCACTCCGTCGGCACACTTATCACGTCGTCCATGCTGATATGCCCGCGCAGGATGCGCCCGGCTTCCGGCTTATCCAGTTCAGCCTTAATGCGCATCACCGCCGGGTCCCAGCGCTTGTGGAAATCGACGCCGACCAGCAGGTCCCGCTGCTGCGCCATCTCCACGATAAGCTCGCATTCGCGTACCGAGGTGGCGAGGGGCTTTTCCGCCAGCACGTGTTTGCCGTAGCGCAGCGCGGTGAGGATGGATTCGGTGTGGTACGGGTCTGGCGTCGCCACCGAGACCACGTCGATGGCTTCCTCTTCCATCAGCGTTTCCAGCCGGGTATAGCCCATGATGCCGTATGACATGGCAAGGTCGTCGCAGCGCTCTGTGTCGGTGTCGCAGATGGCGACCAGCACCGTGTCCGGGTTATGGCGGTACGCGTTCATATGGTGTTTGCCGTAGATACCCGCGCCGACCACGGCGGCTCTGATTTTGTTCATGATGATGTCCTCAGAATAAGCCCAGGGAAAACAGCGAGCCGACTATTACCGCAAGCGGCCCGGTTAACTGGCGTGAGAGCAGAAAGGCAGGGACGCCCTTCGCGATGGTCTCCGGTTTTGCCTCCTGCATGGAAAGACCTACCGGCACGAAGTCGCAGCCGACCTGCACGTTGATGGCAAACAGCGCAGGCAGGGCGAAGGCCGGAGATATCGTACCCGCGCCAATCTGGGTACCAATCATCACGCCAATCACCTGCGAGATGGCCGCGCCCGGTCCGAGCACCGGGGAGAGGAACGGAATGCCGCAAATCAGCGACAATAGCATCAGCCCCCACAGCGAGTTCGCCAGCGGCGTCAGGGCGTGGGCAATCAGGCTGCCGAGTGCGGTCTCCTGCACCAGCGCAATCAGCAGCGAGACAAAGGCCATAAACGGGATAACGTTGCGCAGCGACACGTCCACCGCCTCGCGGCTGGCGGCGAACAGCAGGGCGATAACGTGTCCAACGGCAGTGCCGGTCTGCTCGACCATGCGCACCAGCTTCTCTGTGCCACGCGGAGGTGGCGGCGTAGTGATAACCCGTGGTGCAGCGACAGGTATGGACTCCGGTTCACCGTCCGGAGCTTCGGCGGTATCCACCAGAACCAGTTGCTCCATCGTCACGCCGGAAACGTAGTTATCCTCGGTGATAAACTGCGCCAGCGGTCCGGCGCGCCAGGTGGGCAGCACGTTGATGGTCGGGATGCCCTTCTGCGGATACAGGCCGCAGCGCAGGGACCCGGCGCAGTTAATCACCACGCACAGGATGTCGTTATCCGGCGGAATGTCAGAGAAGCCGTTGACGATTTCCGATTCGGTGAGCGCGCCGATTTCTATCGCCACCGGATGAATCTCGCGCCCGGTCAGCGACAGCACCTTTTTGCCACTGGCGACAGGCAACCACAGCCCTTTACCGTAGCCGCCGGGGCCGGGAGGAATAAGCACCGTGTTCATGGCCGTCCCTCCTCAATCACCAGATTGCCGTGGAGGTCACGCAGGTTCGGCACCGGGCCGGAGAGATGAACCGCACCGACGTGGCAGGGATTCAGGTCACCGTTGAACACCAGCGTCAGGTGGCCGAGTTCAAACAGCGCCTGCTGTGCTCCCTTGCCGACGGCAGTCACCAGATAATCATGGCCCGCCAGCATCAGGCGGTCGCCGGGGAGTATCATCAGGCTCTCTTCCCGTAATGACGGTTCCAGCGATAGCGAGTAATCCAGACAGTCCTTCGGTCCATTGCTGTCGAAGGTGATGAGCATTTTGTCGGTCAGGCCGTCGGCGACAAACAGCCCGATGGCAGTAATACGTGCGCAGTAAATCATCATGGCGCATTCCCCCGCTTGCTGAGCCGGAGGAACAGGTACTCGGTGATAATCCCGCGAATCAGGCCAATCAGCATGGCAGCGGCGATATAGCGCAGCGCCAGCGAGGTGACGGGCAGGCCGAGCGCCTTAACCCCGGCGGCGACACCGAGCCAGACAAACAGTTCTGAGGGCACCACGTGGGGAAACAGGCTGGTGAGCGGATGGGCGGTGGTGCCGAGCGCATCCTCATAGCCGGGTTTGCTCTTCTCTGGTAACAGCTTGCCGAGCGTCAGCGCGCCGGGGCTGCTCATAAAGAACCAGCCGAGCACCGGCAGCACGCCGTAGGTGAGGATACGCGAGCGGCCGAGCAGGGCGGCGACTTTCTCCATTCGGACGGTCCCGACCAGCTTCATCAGGAAATTGATGGCCAGCAGCAGGCAGATAAGCATCGGGATTAGCCCGGTCATCATGTCGAGGAAGATTTTGCCTGCGGCCTGGAACAGGTGGATAAAGCCTTCAGCCAGGGAGACCAGAAACATGGCGGCCTCCTGTACTCAGTGCGATGGTATTGGGTTGTGGTTCGGTGTGCATAAACAACTCTCCTGTCAGGTGTCGTTGGTTAATGCGTCCTGCCACTCACAGCGCGGGTCGTTATGTCCCGGAGTTTTCTGTTGTTGTCATCAGGTGAAGCGGTTTTCGGGGTTCACGTTTATTTCCCGTATTGAGATAACGCTCCGGCCAGATCACTGACGGATGCATGTCGAGCGCGATAGCAATCAGCCATTCACCTTTCGGCCACGGGCGCGTCAAGGTATTCGACAGCGTTGACGAGGCCAGTCCCGCTTCCCGCGACAGCTTCGCGAGACTGGTACCGCGCTTGTGTAAGGCGGCAACGATGTCGGCGGGGTGCCAGTCTTTGGTTGTTGACTTTTTCATCGGCTTTCTCTTTTTAACCGTGATAAATCACGCAATTCTTGAATATTGCTCTAAATGTAATCAGAATTCAAGTAATACATGAATAGGTAAGGGAATGCCTGAAGATGGTTGCTGCCCAGAAAGGGATAATTCCTGCATGTTCAGGTGCAGGGTGGCAATCGTGATTGGTAAAAGATTAAAGATTTCAAGAGTCAGGGCTGATCTGACGCAAGCGGAACTGGGTGTACTCGCAGGGCTGGATGAAGAATCTGCAAGCGCGCGTATCAGTTCTTATGAAAAGGAAGTCCATGCACCCGATTTCAAGCTTGTCTGTAAGCTGGCGGCAGCGCTTGATGTACCGGAAGCGTATTTTTATGCTGTAGACGATGAGCTTGCAGAATTGATCCTTCAGTATCACCGTTTTAAGAAGAATAATCCGGGCCGTACATTACTGTTTTCACCAAATCCTTAAAGGGCAAGTCCGTTCCCCTTATTCTCCCTTCCTTTCAGCCTTTGCCTTTTCACTCCCTTTTCGCCATTTTCATTCCTTCTGTTTTTGAGGTGGTACAGGTGGGACAAGTGGTACAACCGCGCCAGCCGTGGCTTTGCGATGTACCACCTGAAAAATGCCAGCCGGAAAAGTGGGACAGAATCAGCAACGGCTGTCCCACCCTGTACCACTTTTTTTAAACCAAATTCTGTAATGTGGGACGCTGTAACCCGCGCCAGCTCTGCGTGTACCACTTGTCCCACCCTGTCCCACCTTTTTTTAAGACACGCGAGACTGCATTCAGATACTGAGGATGCGGGAGATGAGCCGGTAGACTCTGGCTTTGCCGATCTCCGGCAGGCGAACCTGCGACTGGTATTTCCCATCGCTGCCGGGCAGCAGGCATTCCGCTTCCAGACATAATCTGGCCGCTCTGGCGGGACTGAATCCCCGGCACATTTCCCGCCAGCCCTCCGGCAGGATGTGAAACAGTGTGTGCTCTTCACCCGTCAGCGGATCTTTTTCCACCCGGCGAAAGCCCACCATATTCAGCGGGCGGTCCGGGCCATCCCACGAGGCAAAACGGCTGTACTGGTGCGCGGTAACGAACCGCTTGATCTGCGCCAGCACACCTTCATCCTCCTGGTTGGCAATATGGCCGCGTTCGTTCAGCCAGGCGTGCAGGCAGATCTGCACCGCCTCATACGCCGTGCCTTCCCGCCAGCCCGTGATGCCCTGCAGCGTCGCTATCTCTCCGGCCACCGCCAGCAGCGCAAAGCGGGCCACGATGCGCTGCACCTGGTTTCCGGCGTTGTCCGGCATCAGGGCGGTCTGGTAGCGGCGAAGTAACTCTCTTGCCAGCGTGGTGCTGGCGTCCAGGTCGTGGGTGAGTAAGGCCAGCCAGGCACGAAAGGCGGTGCCGTGGAAGCGGGCCACCCGGTCGCAGAGAGCATCGGCGAACTGCTGGCCACTGGCAAAGCCGTGTAGCTGCTCAAACGCGCCATGCTGCCCGGTGTCGCTGGGGATTTGTACCATGCGCACGTCCATCCCGGCGTAGAGGCGCTCCCCGGCGCGTTCGGTGTGTTCTGCCAGCGACAGCTCCCCGGTGGAGAACAGCAGCAGCGTCCAGTGTCTGCGGTTACGTACCTCGCCGTCGGTGCGGGCGCGCCCCTTGCCCTGGCCGTTCGCCAGCATATAGGCAATCATCCCGGCTTCACGCGGGTCAACTTCGCGCAGTTCATCGAGCGGCAGCAGGGCGTCGTTATGGCGGCTGGCGATTCCCTCCAGCGCATTCCCGGTGGCCCGCCAGGAGTGCCAGTAATCCGTGCCGCCACAGACGGAGGCGGCCACCTTCATCACTGTGGTTTTGCCGTCGGTGGACTCACCGCGCAGATGAAAGCCTCCGCCGCCCGTTCCGGTCAGGCGTAGCAGCGGGGCGGCCAGCGCACAGCAGACGGCAAAGACCAGCCGTGAGTTGCCTGCACAGAGTGCGGCGACCTGCTCCTGCCACTCTGCCAGCGTCCCTGCCTGCGCAAAGCCGCCGGTCAGATAGTGGCTGCCCTGAAGGATGACATTGTCGCCACCGGGACCGATAACTTCATCCGGGAGCACGTACACGCCATTGTGCCAGCCGGTTTTCTTCACGCAGGTGACCTGGCGTCCGGGGAGTGACCGTGAGATGTACTCACACAGCAGGCTGCGCAGGGCGGGGCGGGTGGAGATGTAGGTCAGGCCGTTCTCCAGCAGAATGCGCCGCAGCTCCTCGCCGTTGCCGCTGAGCATCGCCATCGGCATGGCCCAGCGCCGTAACTGCCCGGTGGTGGTGTGCCATTCCAGCAGGCGGCCATAGCTGCCATCATGGCTGTCGCAGGTGATGGCGGTGACGCGCAGAGGGGAACAGATGCGCTGGGGCTGGACGTCGCTTTCGCCGTCGCGGCGTTCGGTGAACTTGTCAAACCACAGTGCCTCTTCATCGAGGCGGAAGTGATCCGGCAGGATGTCGGAAGGCCTTTCCTGCCGCAGGCGTTCAAGCTGCCCGGTCCAGTTCTCCACTAACTCACCGTCGGGGGTCATCAGCCGCGCCGTCTGCACACCCGCGTGTGCCAGTTTTACGGCGATTTTCAGCAGGTCTTTTTCGCGTATATCGCCGGTACGAAGTACACGGACGTAGAGCGTGTCGGGCCTGATAATGGTCAGGTTGTCCAGATCGGCCAGTTCATCCGGGCCGAGCACCACCGGAGGAATATCATCTTCCCGGTCGGGATCTTTTCGCCAGACGCGTGAGGTCTCCCATGCCAGGCTTCCGGCCAGGATCACCACCTCGAGCGTGCGCTCGGGAGACTGCTTGTTGAGAAAAGGGGCGCGTTTCATGATTGGGTATCGGTCGGCTCATCCCTGAGCGTGGATTAACGGATGGCGGTGCGGCGCTGTTGCCACTGGCGGATTTCAGCGGCATCGAAAACCACCAGTCGGGAAGAGAGGTGGACGGGGCGGGGAAAGTCGGTGTCTTTAATCAGGCGGTAAACCGACGATTCGCTCATCGCCAGAAACTGGACTACCTGCCGCATACGCACATTGCCGCTTTCGGGAAAAGCATCGTTACTGTCAGCACGGGTTTTCATGATTGCACCTCACGGGAACAGAGTGTCGGAGCGGTTATAGCGCGGAACGGGAAGGGGATGTATAGGTCCGGGTGAAAAAGTTAAGTCCGGATAGAAAGTAATGAGTCCGGGAATATTTTATTTGCTGCCCGAACTGATGATTTTTCAATAATCGATTGAAAATAAATAATATTATTTTTCTCTTGCTGAATCATAGCCCTACAAGCTGAGGTTAACGAATGGCAACGCACGACTACAAACGCTTCACAATAGCAGTTGCTATCTCACATCAGTTCTGGGTGAAAAGCGGATCTTTGCAATTGCTCTTATTATTGATGATGGCTCAATTAAAACCGAGTAGTCTTATAAACTGGCAACTAATTATAGTTTTAAATTTTAAAGTTATAACCAAGGTATTAACTATAGATATGGTATAAACAATGTAAAGTTGCCTTCATAGTGAAATTATATGAAGACAACTTTATGATAATGTAATTAAGAGTTTGTTCTTTGGCCAAAACAAACATAATCACCATTATCAAACAATAAGACTTCTACATGGTCTTCTCTATCACCTATATGGCAATATAACCCTTTATAATCAATGCCATCATAAGTGACATTAACTTGTCCAAATTTTACAATTGGATAAACGATTGCCGAAACTGCATCTTGCCGATGAATGTTTTCGACATCATGAATAACTAATGATTGAGATATGGGCTTGTCAATATTTCTAATATCATATAAGTCTTGCATAAATGAATCAAGAGTTCTATATTCCATTTCATCCAAATATTTAGCAATCATACAGATTAAGAAAATATCTAAAGAAAAAGAGCCTGTTAAATTAATAAAGTCATCATAAAGGGCTTTCACCAACGTAATGTCTGGGAAGGAGTTATGTTTTTTCCACATCTCAAATAACACTTCTTTTAATTCCATACTTTCAAAGTGAATATAACTTTGTCTCAGGATAGGCGCTTGTCTAAGCATGTCCTTGATTTTTGGAATATGATTTCTTGGATTGAAAATATGTTTTTTGAAGTAAACTGACTCTTTAAATTTTTTGGGTATACTTAAGGTGTAGTGATCGTTATTCAAGTTCCAATTAATTATGCTATCGTGAAAAAAAACATAGCAATGATTATCAAAATCATCTTCAACTTTTAAATAAATAAAACAAATAAAATTTGATACTACATAATCAATCGGAATGGTAACGTTACTGCTTTTGGTTGTTACATTCCGACCCTTTGACTGAACAATAACCTGCTTTGCAAGGTGCCTGTTTATTGGGTGTAATAAAACAAGATCTGAACCATTTTCGTCATAATTTGGTTTAACGAACTTGATGTTAGCATTATTGAGTATTACTTTAATATAGTCTTCGGCTTGATTCTCTAAGGGTTTATTATCCATAATTACTCCAGTATGATATTATCAAGGGCGCTGTGCATTCGCATAATATGGTACCTAAATCATTTGCCGATACGTTTGGCAAAATTAGTGAAACTTCTGATGTGAGAGGACTTTCCGGAAGTTTCATAACCAGTATTATTAACTTCTAACAGAATAAAACTAAGGTGCTGATAGATGCAAACTAAAATATCGGGTCACCTGATTCATCTAATGGTAAGCCTGGGCCATAAAATGCAGTTAAAGCTTCTTCCCAAAATCTCACAACTTTATTTTCTCCCGGTTGAAACCAGTCAGTAACTTCAAAACCAAACTCCTCAAAAATCATCTCTAAATTTTGCCAAGCATGTCTTGGGTTACCATAAAACCATTCGGAATTTCCCTCGTCAAAGAAATTAATACGAGGACCTAACTCTTTATGTAAAGCATTTTCAAGAGATGACAGTGATATGCCTAAAGAATTTGGAACATAATAAGCAACTTCAAATCCAAGCATAGGGTCACCAGTTCTCAGCTTTTTATAACGCAATAGTGGGTTATTAATAGTTAAACCAACTTTGTAACGATTATAATCAGAGGCTGTCATTAAGACATATATCCATCCACCGTCCACTTTACCCTCACGATAAATTGTATGAAAGCCAAGTAATACACAAAGGGAATGTATCATGAATTAATTCAAATTTACAGTGTAAAAATTTAATGGAATCAATATTCTATCTGTTCACCTTATCGCGCATAACAGTCACGTCAAATCAGGGCGACTACTAACGGTGAGTGGATAACTACGCCCATTTTTACCCGTTAAAATTTTGGCCAAATACGTTGGGTTACTGAACTCCGACTATCCGTGAACAGCATTGTGACACATGGATCGTTGAGTGTAGTGGTACAACTATTTTGATCACCTAAAGCAGGGATATGACATGTCCGCTTTGGGCTGTAAGCCAACTATGCGTCTGAGGTTTCAGAGCTTAACCCGACACAGGAAGCGCCTACCTACGTTCCCTTCTCCCGCCCCATCTTCATCACCTCATAAAACGTCCCCCGCCCAAGCCCATCCGACGGCAATTCCTGTTCCTGAGCCAGTGTCTTCAGCTTGCGAAGTATCCGATCCGAAGCCGGTTTATCAGACGTCCCATACCGTCCGTCAGTCTCCTCAACCAGAAGTTGAACCAGTAGCCAGCAGAGTCGGGCAGTATTCTCCCGCGCTTTGTCGCGTTTATGCATCCCACGCTGGGAAGGTTGTGCTGAAGTAGTGAGATCTGGTAGCGCGTCGTCACCGAGCGTCTTCAGCCACTTGCGGCCACGGCTGTTGCGTGACAGTTTCATCACCGCCTTCAGGCTGCGGGCCTTAATTTCTGGCGGAGTGAGTTCGTCATCAATAAGCCGCCAGGCCAGGGCAAACATCTCATCGGCATAGAACATTCGTTTGTTCGCCGGGGCGCTGACCATGCCCGTTGCTTTGATGGTTCGGCTGATGGCGTCATGCAGGATTCGGTAATTCTCCTGATGTTTTTCCGGCAGGGTGTTTGCTGGTTGGGAAGCGTCGAGGCCGAGAAGCAGAAGGGCGAGTTGCCGCGCTTCCAGCAGCGGCATATCACATTCCCGTTCAAACAGATTCTGACGAATGGGACTGGTCACATTATTCTCTTCCTTCAATGGCTCTTTGCACTTTCACACCGGCTCAGGCGGACAAGGTTTTACTCTGATTGCTCGTTAAATAGACAAATGCAGATTATCACCAGAGTGTTGGTAGTTTTCTTCTGACATGTAGGATCTGTGGAGTGCGTAAAGGAAATCAGCTCCCGGCAGGAACAAATTGCTCTCTGTGCTTTGTCGGGGCTTATTTCTCAGAAGAGCAGGGTAGTATGATGCCTTGTTGGTGGTCTAAATATAGTCTATATTAAAACCGAGACATGACCATTAGGCGGACCAATCATGAAAGTAGAGACAATCAGCTACGTCAAAAAGAACGCAGCAACGCTTGATCTGTCAGAACCTATCCTGGTCACACAAAATGGTGTGCCTGCTTATGTTATAGAGTCCTATGACCAGCAGCAGGAACGGGAGAACGCCATTGCTTTGCTGAAGCTGCTTACCCTGTCAGAGAAAGATAAAGCGGAAGGGCGGGTGTTCTCGAAAGGCCAGTTGCTGGATGGCCTTGCGGATTAAACGCAGCGCGCTCAACGTTAAGGGACTTCCATGGAACAGCAGGTGACCTTTGAGTACACGCTTACGGTGAAGCACTGCATCGACACAATAGCCGGTTTCCTGCGCCGTGTTGATGTTGAGCCGCGTCCGGTTATTGCAGATATTCTCACACAGTTCGAGAGTTCTGTAGGCCAGTTCCCGCTGGGATGCCAGATTTGCCCTGAATTGCTGAAAATTGGCTGCGCCAAATACCGGGAGTTTAACCACGCTGAAGGCTACCGGGTTTTGTATTCCGTAGACGGAACCTTAGTGACCGCGCATGCGATCCTGGCACATCGGCAGGACGTGCAGCAGCTGCTGTTTAAACGTCTGATCATGGCCTGATAGCCCTAATGCGTGTTGTACGGCAATAATACGAATTTAAAGAGCGTGTTTGTAAACTATCATAACAACATGATTAATATCACAAATTTCATCATTTTGACGGTATTTATTACAGTGTCGTCTGGAAGTGGTTGTCATAAAACTCCGTGATAACAAGATGTTGGATGGTTCCTAAACCATTGAGTGGGAATAATCCCCGGCGTTAGCTGAATGAAACGAAACCCTCTGTGTTTACAGAGGGTTTTTTTATAGCTGCTACATTAAGGTCTCCCACCTGACGGCAAGCGCTA
>OIEX01000373.1_pt1 | contig 20202 bp, 34 predicted proteins | sample 1581911 | NCBI WGS metagenome assembly OIEX01 (sample SAMN07977761, study PRJEB24534) | human gut metagenome | reverse complement strand
AAAGCGTGCGTATTGCCTGAAAACACAACCCGCTACGGGGGAGACTTACCCGAAATCTGATTTATTCAACAAAGCCAGAAATAATCTCCAACTATGCTCATGCTACCCACCACTCAATAAACATGCAGATACCAACGGTTACTACGGCAATAAGCACCCAGCAGATCACATCGAACAAGGCGGAGAACCGACGTAGGGTGTATTTGCTGTAATTCTCAGGATCAATATTCATACCGCCTCCCCAAGCACCCAACGGAGTGCGCTCGCATACTCACCCTCGGCTGATTCCAGGGCTTTGATGATTTCTTTGCGGGTTTTCAGGCGCGGCTTTGCCTCGCCGAGGATCTGACGCTGACGCCGGGCTTTTTCATGGCCGGTTGTGCCAGCAGTTGCCGCTTCGATTTCAGAGACCTTCTCCCGCTGCTCTTCTGGTTTAAGCGATGCCAGCTGACGCGCCTGGGTAACGGTGACCGTTCCGAACTCCACTGCATCGCGAACAGCCTGGGTGGCATCCAGCAGTGACAGAGTTGCGCGTACGGTTTGGACACTCACGCCAAACATCAGCGCTAAATCATCCTCATCGTGCCCGCGCTCCAGCGCATCAGCCATTTTCTTTGCTCGGCCTAGCGGCGTATCTGCCTGGCGGATTTCGTTAGCACTTACCATCGCCTGCGCCATGCGAATGGCAGAGCCACGTTTAGGGACCCCGGGAACCAGTAACGGTTCTTTTCCTGCTTTCGACAGCCGCTTGTTAGCTTCCAGTGTATGGCGCACACGCTGGCGACCATCAACTACACAAGACAGCCCTGTCTCCGGGTCTTTCCAGACGATAATCGGCTCAAGAACGCCCTGGTCCATGATGTTCAGCACCATTGCCTCGCTGATAGGAAGATGGATACGTTCATCGTAAAGCGGGTGCGTTTTGTCGGTAACCAGGTGCAGTTTTTCAGGTTCAAACGCTAATACGTTCGTTTTGCCACTGGCGCCGTATACAAGCTTTGAGTCTTTAGCCATCAGAGAGCCTCCACATTACGGAAGCTGGTGGGGCAAATTGCTTGCAAATCGCGCATAGCCTCTAGAACATGCATATTTGTGCGATTCTTGGTGTGTCGCTCGGTCAGGCGATCACACTCTTTCGCCCATGATTTGACCTCTGCGAGAAGGGCGTCACGTTCGGTGCGCGTCTGGCGCAGAGCTACATTCGAAACATCGAGGACGGTAGCCAGTTCCTTGATGATTGCTGCCTGTTCTGGTGGCATAGTTTTGGCTATTTCGTACGCCTGTTTAATCAGTTGTTTTGCTGTCTTAGCCATCTTTTGTTCTCCATCTGACGCGCTGCAACGCGTAAATTTAGGGTGCAGCAACCCAACCCATGAGAGTGGGTGAATAGCTGGTTAAAATTTCTTGCTGATGGGGGACCGCCACTGCAATGGCGGCACGTTAGTTCTCCACACAACAAAAAGAGCACTACCGCGTTCTGCCGTTCCATCCTGGCTTTTGGTACCGCAACGGCTGCGAGATGTTTTTTGCATGCCAGCGCTCTTTTGGTTGTGGCCTCGTCTCTTCCGAGGTGTCACACCTTTTCGCCGTGCTGGTGGGGCGCACGTCGTGCCTGAAACACTTAGCTTGCACATGGCGCCGCCAAGATGACATAGTCCATCATACTCACTTGATATTAGGTTTTGCCTAATGATATGTCAATAGGCTTAGCCTAATGTTTGTCGGCGGTCAAAAAAAAATCCCGCATAAGCGGGATTTGTGTGAAATAAAGCTAGTGTTTTTATGATTATGGACGACGCTTTCTGAAATTCTCATCATTCTGTACATATTGTAAAGAATCAAGGATTAAACCTGAAATCCTTAATACATCCTCGGGATGTTCAATGAAAATACGATTGTTATCATGTTCAAGTCCGGCTCTTTTAATTTCATTACCTGTTATTTCATTGATATCAATTGGTAACTGTATGTTTGAGCGGTTCTTCTTGTCATAATAGCGAACCAGCCAGCGGTTTGTTTTTCCTTGGAAAAGAATAGAGTAATATGACTCTGTGTCTTTGGCTTGAAGTTCGTATGCAGGACCTATAATAGAACAGATTTTTTCAAATAAAATTCTTTCATTATAGGTTGTTACTATGTTGGGATTCTCTGCATCGACAATATCTGCGCGCTCATCAATTACATTATTTTCAGTTACATCAGCAGGGGATTCTAATTCAGGAATAGATGTTCTTGATGAAAGACCAGAAACAACCATTTCACTTACTGACCTCTCTACGGCCTGCCTCACCAATGGAGTTATTGTTTCTATAAATCTTTGATTTAATTGACGACCAATGTTTGCTCGTCCTGCAACATATCTAACAAATTCATGATCTACTTCCCGAAGGCTTGTACTCACAACTTTAACAAATGCAGAAATATATACACTCTCTTCTGCAAGTGTTCTTAAGGCCTCTGGTTTGAATTTGTCATGCCGGAATCTAAATAATTGCTCAGCATCAGAATCTTTAATGTCATCCATCATGATTCGTAAAAATGGCGTTGAATCCATTATGTTTTTCTCATTGAGATCCGTAAAAAAACGCCATTCAATGCCATTAGTAATTGCTGATATTGTTACCTCAGGAGTAGAATTAAAATACCTAGATAATTGAGGGCAATGGTTGTCCATTTTTTCTTTACAACCTTTGGCCTCAATAAACATAACGGGAACACCTTGGCAGAATAGAGCATAATCTACACGCTCACCCACTTTCACACCAGGGAAGTCCGCACCATATTCAGCTTTGACTTTTTGCGGATCATATGCGTTAAAGCCTAGGATGTCCAAGAAAGGAAGTATCAAAGCCTGCTTGGTTGTCTCTTCCGTTGTGCAGTGTTCTCTAACTTTTTTAACATGTTCAATGTGATTTTTAAGACGTACTTTGAAGTTTTCCATGCATCCTCCATGCAAAGTGAAAACCTGCTGTTAAATCAAAGCAAGTCACAATCCCCGGATGGGCTTCATACAAGCCAATCCCCCACAGGGATTGAGTTATGCAAGTGAATCAATCTCAGAGCTTTTAACATGTATGGAGCTTAGAGATATTGTCCGTTAGACCATATAAGCTTAAGCTCTGGCTTTCGTTTGTTTTTTTCCATCTTCCTCCTGCTCTGCCCATCTCCTTATCTTCATCTCTAGTGAGTCTAAATATGCTTTAGCGTCGCTATCTACCCAGCCAGGTATACGCTGTCCTTGCTCTAAGAGGACAAAATCAATGATAGCCTTTTTCTCTCTCGAAGCCTTATTATAGAGTTCGTCAATAGAACCATTTTTAACTATGGGATCTGTTGCGGGCTCACATGTATCAGTTAGCGGGTATCCTTTTAGTCCCCAGTGCTCGGGGCCCACAACATCAGAAAAGTAGTTCCAAAGCTCTGGTAGCTTCTCTTTCGATATGGAGCCTTTATTGATCCAGTCATGGATTGATGGGGGTTTTATTTTGAAATGACGTGCGATTTCCGCCTTACTCTTGGCAGAACCTATTGAAAGCTTCTTGTCTATGGCCTGCTCGATCGCTCGGCCCAATTCTTTACCACTAAGCATTGCCTAATAATCCTCATAACCTTTAGCTTAGGCAATTCCTATTGATTGTTTATTAGGCTTAGCCTAATATTTGCTTGTGTGGAAATCATAGGAATCCGTTTATGAGAAGTAGCCTTGAAGCAATCAGTGAAGCCTGCCGCATTGTTGGGGGACAAGCCGCTTTGTCAAGGAATCTAGGCATCTCATCACCAACAGTGAATCAATGGACAACGGGCATTAGGCAAATACCTGCGGAACGATGCCCTGAGATTGAGAAAGCTACTGGTGGTGCTGTCACCTGCGAAGAGCTTCGTCCTGACATTGACTGGGCCTATTTAAGAGGTACAGCAATGCGAAAGCTTAATGTCACTGCATCAAATTTGTAACTACCACCCGAGTTTGAAAGGAGTAGGTATGAACCTCAAAGAAGTCGTGAAATCTATGTGCAAAGCATATCCAGGTGGGCGCGAAGCAATGGCTGGCGCACTGGGAATGACGGTGACGCAGTTTAATAACAACCTTTACGAGAAAAACGGATGTAGGTTCTTCGAAGTATCTGAGCTTGAAGCGATGGAGGACATTTCCAACACATCGTTACTGGCTGACTACTTCGCTCGCCGCCGTGGTGCTCTGCTGGTGGATGTTCCGCACCTGGAAGAACTAGACCGCGTGGACCTGTTTAGCCGGGCAATGCGTACCTCTGCCGCCAGGGGACAGGTTGATCAGATTATCGAACAGGCACTTGAGGATGGGGTAATCGAAAGACATGAAGCTGAAGAAATCATGGTGCATCACCGCCGCCACCTGGCTGCGCGTGAAGAAGAGATCGCGGCAATTATCACGTTGTTTGCACGCAAAAAGAAGTGACGCCAGCGAGTTGCAGCTCCTGGCGTCGTGGCGTGTCGTTATCAGTGGAGATTACTAACGCATGAACAGTTTATCAACACAATACCGCAGGTCGCAACTTGTAGCGCGGCCAGTTCCTGGTGGAGCAGGACCGGTGCAGTTCGTGTATGGGGTAAGAGTACCAGGCGGATTCGAACCAGTCTGCTACCAGTTTGCTCAGTGGGTGGTAGGGGACTTTAACGGCCAGGCGGAGAAAGTATGCGAGAGCTCAACCGATGGTTCAGAGATCACTACGGCGTCCCGGTCAGGGTCATACGCTGGGAGCCCCAGACACAGCGCGTTATATACCTGCGTGAAGGGTACGAGCATGAATGCTTTAGCCCCCTCGAGTAATTCAGACGTAAATTCAGAGAAATAAAGGACGATCATGAGCACTAAATTAACAGGATACGTCTGGGACGCTTGTGCATCTTCGGGGATGAAGCTATCCAGCGTGGCAATCATGGCGCGCCTGGCTGACTTCAGCAACGATGAGGGTGTTTGCTGGCCTTCTATTGCGACCATATCCCGTCAGATTGGCGCTGGTGAAAGTACTGTCAGAACGGCGATAGCTGCACTTGAGAAAGAGGGGTGGCTCACTCGCACACAGCGCCGCAACGGCAACCGTAATGCATCGAACGTCTACCAGCTCAACGTTTCCAAACTACAGAAAGCGGCATTTTCTCACCTGTCAGTTTCTGACACATCAAAATCTGACACGTCAAAATCTGATGCGTCAAAATCTGATGCGTCAAAAATTGACCCCTCAAAATTTGAGGCGTCGGAATCCATCAAAAAAACCGGTTTTGACCCGTCAGAATCTGGTGGGGATCCGTCAGTAAAATCAACTACTGATCCATCAGATATAAATCCTTCTTGTCCGGACGCTTCGCAACCGGACGAACAGGGCTCTGCAGATGAATTTCTGTCACGGCATCCTGACGCGGTGGTGTACAGCGCTGCAAAGCGGCAGTGGGGCAGCCAGGACGATTTAACCTGCGCCGAGTTCATTTGGGGAAAAATTATCAGCATGTACGAACTGGCTGCTGAAAGTGATGGTGAGGTAGTTCGCCCCAAAGAACCAAACTGGACCGCATGGGCGAATGAGGTTCGCCTGATGGTGATGCAGGACGGGAGAACCCATAAACAAATTTGCTCACTTTTCAAGCGCGCCAACAAAGATTCGTTCTGGTGTAAAAACGTACTCAGCCCGTCGAAGCTTCGGGAAAAATGGGATGAGCTGTCGTTAAAACTATCTGCTCCACTCAATAGCTCCCACCAGGAGTCGTCCATTTCGCGAGCCAGTTTCGATGGGGTTGATTACTCATTGCCTGAAAACTCGGGGTTCCGCTCATGAGTAAGCCATTTCTGAAATGGGCTGGTGGAAAGTATACCCAGCTGGCTGACCTGTTCGTGCATATCCCGGCAGGGAAACGCCTGATAGAGCCATTCGTTGGTGGTGGGTCGGTATTCCTGAACAGCGAAAAGCACGCAGATTACCTGCTGGCGGACGTTAACCCGGACCTGATTAATCTGTATCAGATGTTAGCGGTGGTGCCGGATGAAGTGGAATTGAAGACCCGCTGGATGTTCGAGCACATGCGGTCACCAGATGGCTATGAGCTGATCCGTTCCGAGTTCAACGCACAGACGCTGGATGCTACTGAACGCGCAGCTGCATTCCTGTATCTCAACCGGCATTGCTTCAATGGCCTGATGCGCTACAACCAGGCGAACAAGTTCAATGTGGGCTGGGGAGGCTACAAGGCTCCGTATTACCCGATGGATGAGATGAAAGCCTTCGCGACTATGGCGCATAACTGCGTATTCATGACCGCTGACTACCGCCGAACTATCAGCCTGGCCGGGAAAGGGGATGTGGTTTACTGCGATCCGCCTTACGAACCGATGCCGGGAACAACCGGATTCACCGCCTACGTCGCTGGTGGTTTTAGCTGGGATAACCAGGTGGACCTTGCGAAGCAATGTGTATCTGCCTTTCACCGTGGGGCTCGGGTAGTGATTTCTAACTCATCTGCACCGAAGGTTCTCGACCTGTACCGGGAGCATGGTTTTAACCTGCAATTCATCAACGCGCGCCGTTCGATCTCCTGCAAAAGCAGTACGCGGGAAGTCGCAAAAGACGTTGTAGCGATCCTTTAAGGGGGCTAAATGAAACTGACTTTACCATTTCCACCGAGCGTAAATAGTTACTGGCGCGCCCCGAGCAAGGGACCGCTGAAAGGCAGGCATCTGGTAAGCGAGACAGGGCGCAAGTTCCAGCAGGCAGCGAGAGCGGCGATTATTGAGCAACTGCGGGCCGTTCCCCGGCCATCCTCTGATCTGGCCGAGGTTCACATAGTGTTGTATCCGCCGGATCAGCGCCGTCAGGATATCGATAACTACAACAAAGCGCTGTTCGATGCCCTGACTCTAACAGGCGTCTGGGAAGACGACAGTCAGGTTAAGCGCATGCTGGTGGAGTGGGGGAACATCGTGAAGAAAGGGAAAGTAGAAATCACCATCCGACGTTTTCGTGCAGCTGCCTGACGTGGAGATGATATGAGAGCACTACTAACCCCTGAGATTGCCCCCCGCATGGGCGTTGTTCTTCTTCGCCCAGGCGCTGATCTCATGCCGATGTTCAGGAGAGGGCGGGTACTGATTGAGCCTGCACCGGAAAAATACAGTGACTACGCAACCGGCGCTATCCCTCCCGCCACGCAGCCACTGGCAGAAGACCCGGTTTTGAAGCCAGTCTTCGAAAACAAAGACGTCATTCTGCGCGCGGGTGGTATCAGCTCGCTGGAGGCCGAGCTGGAGCGTCGTTTTGAATGCCAGTACCCGCACGGTTCGTGGCACAGCGAAAATTTTACGCTGTTCCGGCATGAGCCTGGCAGCATCCGCCTTTGCTGGGCCTGCGATAACCTGCTGCGTGATCAGTACACAGAGACGCTGGCAGGCATTGCGCGTGAGAACCTGGTATCCTGGCTGATAACGGTCATCCGCTCACAGCTGGGGTTCAACGAAGACCATCAACTGACGATCCCCGAGTTGTGCTGGTGGCTGGTAATAAACAATCTGGCGCACGTCATCCCTGAATCGCTTGCCCGTAAAGCCCTGCGATTGCCGGAAATTAAGCATCAGCCGGTGATGAAGGAGAGCGATATTGTGCCGGAGCCAGCAGCGAGCGAAGTGGTGCAGAAAAAGATTCTCGGTCTTCGCGTAGATCCTGAAACTCCGGAATCATTTATGCTGCGACCAAAGCGCCGCCGCTGGGTAAACGAGAACTGGACGCGCTGGATTAAGTCCCAGCAGTGTGTCTGCTGCAACAAACCAGCAGATGATCCCCACCACCTGATAGGCCACGGACAAGGTGGAATGGGAACAAAAGCGCATGACCTGTTTGTGTTGCCGCTTTGCAGAGCGCATCACGACGAGTTGCACGCTGACACCGTGGCATTTGAGGAGAAGCACGGCTCACAGCTGGAGCTGCTGTTTCGATTTCTGGATCGTTCGCTGGCAATTGGCGTGCTGGCATAGTGGAGAACGCATAATGATTAACCCGTCCGAGGTTGGAAAAGCTGGTGAAATGGTCAGGCTGAAAACGCTGGAGGCCATCTGGATTCAAGGGAAGCTGCGCATGTGGGGCCGCTGGTCTTACATCGGCGGCGGTAGTGGCGGCAATATGTTTAACCAGTTACTGGCTTCCGGGAAAGTCACTAAAACAGCCATCAACGAAGCATTACGCCGGATGAAGAAGTCTGGCATCTCGAAGCCAGAGCTTGAGGCGTTTTTTCGTGAAATACTCGCGGGGAAAAACAAAAGCGGCCTGGCCTTCTGTACAGACGATGAAGGACTGCTGATTGATAAGGTACTGGGGGCAGTCCTTATTACGGGTGGTCACAAAGAGTTGTATCACCTGCTGGTGGAGCATTACCGGTTACGGAAGAGCAAACGCCGCATAGCGGAAGAGCTCTATGAAAAGCATCCCGACTGGTGCTTTATGACCTGTAGACGCAGAGTTGATACGTGGCTTAGTTTGGCTGAATCGATGCTGTACGCACCAATGTGTGACGCATTCGGCACAAATGGCGACAGATTTTACTTGCAAAGTGAGCCAGAAACTGCTTGAATTGTGATAGGCTCGGGACGTTAAAGCGAACTGAGCAGCATGAAATAAATTAAAGGCCCAAGGCTAACCCCCTTGGGCTTTGTCATTTCTGCACTCCGGTCAGGGCTCTTGGGTAGAGACGTGCTGCACGATACGTTAAAGCCCTCTGCGCAGAGCCCTGAACCAGATTGCTGGTTTAGCTCAGAAGGTAGAGCGCCTGCCTTGTAAGCAGGATGTCAGCGGTTCGATTCCGTCAACCAGCACCAGAACGGCAGAGGGGCCAGCGTCTGAAGCGAATCCCTATCACAATGCGTAACTTATCTAGGGGAAGCTATGCAGCAACCATATTTTTTTAACCCGGGCATGACCACTCAACAGCTTGAAGACTGGCTTGGGCAACAGAAAATCTATCTTGCCCACTTCAACCGTCTGATAGCAGAAAAAGCCGCTCTTGAGGAGCGGCTGAGTCAGATCTCTGCGGAGATTGGGCGAGTCGCTACTGGTAGCTTTGAAGGAATGCTGAGTTTTCACTGGGATCCCAGTCCTCTTGTGGAAAATCCTCAACAGGATAGTGGCCAGTCGGCAGATTGAGTGACGCCAGGACAGCGGCAGCATCTTCTGACATATAACTGGGCTTTAGTTGACTGGCAATGATAAAGAGACAGTCGTTTAGCGAGAGTCTTCTAATCTCTTCAGGTTTCCACTTGGTCATTTCGAAGATAAGGTGATGAAGAGCCTTATCGTTATCAAGATAATAATAATCCGATGAAAAATGTTTCCTGTACTCATCGAGAATACATTCAAGAGTGAATATTTGTCCTATTCGGTACCAAACCTGCCTGGTTCTGTAACTGTGTGAGTCTGCCAGTAATGTTTGGGGGAAGTTGTTATTTTGGCAAACCCGTGACTTGATTACCTGTAAAAGGTCTGAGTACTTACTCATATTTTCACCAGTTGATGTTTTAATCATTTGCGAATCAATTTTATCAAAGAGAAAAACAAGCCGCTACACGCTGATAACATCAGGCTGGGCGGTTATAGTGAGCCGATACCTCAGACAAGCAGAGTATTGAAACCGGAAAGACTGAATGTTAAATTTCTGGTGTGGTGAATCCCCCTATGCGGAGGGGCGTCCAGTCAGTTACAGAACCTGTAAATGCAGCGCGGGCCATGCCGACTGGGGCATGCTCACCGGGAGGCACCCGGCACCACGCAATGCTACTAAGCTATTTGGTAGTGGGGTTGCCGTTTCAGCTTCTCCAGCTATGTTTAAAAGGCAGTAACGGAAAAAGCGAGCGCTCGCCTGGTAAATCGGTAGCTCGGACTATTAGGTACGTCTCGATCCGGTACAGAATCAGTATTGCCTACATTTCTGCCCGTTCCTCTGAGCGGGCTTTTTTTCGCCTGACAAAGGCGCTTCGGCTAACCGAGCAACATTTAAGGCTGCGCTATTGCGCGGCCTTTTTCATTTCAGGCTCACGGGAACCATTATCGATACGGCTCGTTGTTAAATCAGCCCGATGGGCCTGACCCTTTTCAAACACACAGCACCCCGTTAACCCGGAGGTGGAGACTATGAAAATGCCTACTAACCCGAGTAACTGGCCTGATCTGCTGGAGTTGCTGCAGAGCTGGTGGCGCGGAGATACGCCGCTGGGGGCCGTGCTGCTCTCCATTTTTATGGCGGGTCTACGTATCGCCTATGGCGGCGGTGGCTGGAAAAAGATGCTTCTTGAGGGGCTTCTGTGTGGGGCGCTAACGCTGACATTCGCATCGGGTCTTGAATACTTGGACTTCCCCAAATCTCTCTCAATCACCATTGGCGGTGGGGTGGGGTTCGTTGGCGTAGATGCCATCAGGGCGTTAGTAATGAAATATCTTGTCGGCCGATTCGGTATCGGTGGCGGCGATAACAAGGCTTAACCATGACAGCAGATCAAATTATCGAGGGGATCCTCGGCAAAGAGGGTGGTTATGTCGATCATCCATCGGATAAAGGCGGGCCGACCCGCTGGGGCATCACGCAAACCACCGCCCGTGCACATGGCTACACCGGTGATATGCGAAACCTGCCCAGGGAAACAGCAAAGCAAATTCTGCTGAGCGATTACTGGACCGGTCCCCGGTTCGACCAGGTGGCGAGTTTGTCTACGTTACTGGCAGATGAGCTTTGCGACACTGGGGTGAACATGGGGCCATCGGTTGCCAGTAAGTTTTTCCAGCGCTGGCTGACGGCAATGAATATGCGCGGGAAGCTTTATCCCGATCTTATCCCGGATGGAGCCATTGGCCCCCGAACCATCACCGCGCTTAAGGGATATCTTTCCGCCCGCGGGAAAGAGGGTGAACAGGTTCTGTTGCGTGCGCTGAACTGCAGCCAGGGTGCCAGATATCTCGAACTAGCTGAGGGCCGCGAAGCCAACGAGGATTTTCTCTACGGCTGGGTTAAGGAGCGTGTCCTGTGAAGATGATCATTTTCGCTTTGCTCGTGCTGGTGGCTGTGCTCGTTCTGTTACTCCTGCGCAAATATACCCGGCTGGAGTTCGTTGGCCATGCCAGCCTGCTGCTGAAAACATGGTCTGTAAAGCTGGGAGCTATCGGCGCGCTGATTGGCGTATGGGCGCAGTCGTTCCCGGATGCTGCGCTGCACGCCTGGGCGATGCTGCCACCGGATATTAAAAACCTCCTGCCGCCAAACATCGTTGCACTGATTAGCCCGGCGCTGGTGGTACTGGCGGTGCTTTCGCAATACGTGCGCCAGCCAGCATTGAAAGATAAGGCCGACGAACTGAAGGAGCCGCAGCAATGAGCTTCGAAATTATTGCTGGTCTGGTGGTCGTCATCCTGGGCGCTATAGCTGGCGCGTTCGGCATTGGTCATGCTCGCGGGACCAGTAAGGCGCAAGCCAAAGCCGATCAGCAGCGTACCGAAGAGAATGCCGCCGCCACCGTCGCCGCAGCAGAACGTAAGGCAGAAGTCACGAAGGAGGCAAGCGATGTACAGCAAACCGTTAGCCATATGCCTGATGACGATGTTGATCGGGAGCTGCGCGAAAAGTTTACCCGCCCCGGTAGTCGTTGATACGGCCTGCAGCTGGGTGCGGATCATCTACCTGACCGACCACGACATCGACGTGCTGGATAAGCAGACCAAGCGCGACATCCTGGCGCATAACAAAGCTTGGCAGGCGAACTGCCAGAAACCAACAGCCGTCACCATTCCAAAATGATAAGCATGACAACTGGCATTCAATTATCGCCTATGATGATGCTCTTTGATTTAGTTGCTGATATAATCCCCCTAAATGATTTCAGGAGGGATCTGCGTTGTCCGCGATAAACCACATAAAAAACCCGTTAACGATTATCGGTATTTTTGCGGGGATAGTAGAGGTCTCTGCAAACCTCGTATTACCTTTTCTTAATGATTCCCAACAAAGTACATATCTTTGGTTTTTAATGTTTTTCCCGGCAGGGCTTGTAATAGTGTTTTTTTTGACGCTGAATTTTAATCATGTTGCACTTTATGCTCCAAGCGATTATAGCAACGATAAAGGATTCATGCAGGCCAATGGTAAAATGATCGGTAATGATGTCAAGGATACTGATGCAACGCAAGGATTTGAATTAACATGAATAAATTTATTTCAAGCACTTTTAATAATACTGTCGTCGAACTGGATGGCAACCATTTCGAAAAGTGCGTTTTTGAAAATTGCGAAATTGTATATAAAGGATTGCAGCCTTTTAATTTAATTAATTGTAATTTTATTGCATGTAAATGGAAATTGGAAGGTGCAGCGTCAAACACAATTAACTTTTTAAAGATTATGTATAAAGATATGGGTGAGTTTGGAAAGAAAATGGTAGAAGCCACTTTCGAAAACATAAAAAAATAGTTTCATCCATTTACTTTCAGTTTATGAGATACAGCCCTGCAATCGCGGGGCTTTTTTATGCGCATCGCTCGCGCACATCAAAGAATGTCTTTCAGCTGTGAGCTTGGGCAAACCGTTAACTTTCGGCGGCTCTGCCGCGCGACAGGCCCACGTCTAAAAGGAAAATGCATATGAGAATAACCGCTCTGGATGATGATCCTGGAAGGAAGGTAAATCCTGGAATGGAGCAATACGCTGTCTTTCTTTATGGCGTAGAAGTTAAGCATGTCTTCACAGCTGATAGCGATAAAGGCGAAGTGATTGCCGCAGTGCTTGATAGCCAGGGTGACCTCACTGCCGAGAATGGCGAGGTTAAGCGCGAGACCCTTTTTAGTCATGTGAGAATCGAGCGATGCCCGCGCTGATACCCCGCGCTTGCCGCAAGCGTGGATGCCCTGGCACCACCACTGACCGCTCAGGATATTGCGAGAAGCATCGCAATGAGGGATGGCAGCAGTATCAACAGGGAAAGAGTCGGCACGAGCGTGGCTACGGTAGTCAGTGGGATATCAGGCGTGCACGTATCCTGAAACGCGACAACCATTTATGCCAGAACTGCCTTCGCAGCGGGCGAGCTGTCGCAGCAAAGACCGTTGACCACATCAAGGCTAAGGCTCATGGGGGTACCGATGATGATTCGAACCTCGAAAGCCTGTGTTGGCCCTGCCATCGAACGAAAACCGGGCGCGACCGCATCAAATGATAGCGATTCTCATATGAGGCGAGGCAGAGGGGGCGGGGTCAAATCCCTGACGGCAAAAGCCTAAAGGACCGCCGCCTCAGTCAATTTTTTATACCCGCGAAAAATGAAATTTAACCAGGAGTAACGCTTATGGCTGGAACGGCGGGGCGTTCCGGGCGTAGACCAAAGCCAACGGCGCGCAAGGAGCTGGCCGGAAACCCCGGCAAGCGAGCCCTGAATAAAGAAGAACCAGTATTCACCCCCATCAATGGCGTAGCACCTCCGGACTGGTTTGCCGAAGAGGAACTCCCGTTAGCATCCATCATGTGGGAGCTGACGACCAAAGAATTATGCGGACAGGGCTTGCTCTGCGTGACCGATCTTGCAGTACTGGAGCGCTGGTGCGTTGCCTATGAGTTCTGGCGCAGGGCGGTAAAAAATATTGCTGTTGATGGTTTATCCATCACTGGCGCAATGGGCGGGAAAATTAAAAACCCTGAACTTACGGCTAAAAAAGAACAGGAATCGGAAATGAGTTCTACCGGTTCAATGTTGGGGCTGGACCCCAGCAGCCGACAGCGCCTGGTCGGTCTGGCCGGGAAGAAAAAGAACGAAAACCCATTCCTGAAGATGATCACGCCATGAGCCGAAAAGCCTATCCAAACGTTAACGCTGCAAATCAGTACGCAAGGCATGTTGTCGCCGGAAAGATCCCGGCATGCCAGTATGTCATTGATGCCTGCCAGCGACATATCGACGATTTGTCAAAATCGCAGGGAAAGAAATTTCGATACCGCTTTGATAAAGACCTTGCTGAGCGTGCAGCGCGATTTATTCAGCTTCTTCCACATACAAAGGGAGAGTGGGCATTCAAACGAATGCCAATCACACTGGAGCCGTGGCAGCTTTTTATTGTTTGCTGCTCCTTCGGATGGGTCCATAAGGGGACCAGGCTGCGCCGATTCAGAGAGGTCTATACAGAAATCCCCAGGAAAAACGGGAAGTCAGCGATAAGCGCCGGTGTGGCGCTTTTTTGTTTCACCTGTGATGGTGAATTTGGTGCGGAGGTGTATTCCGGTGCAACCACTGAAAAGCAGGCATGGGAAGTATTTCGACCTGCGCGGCTGATGTGCAAACGCACGCCACTACTCGTTGAAGCCTTTGGAATAGAGGTTAACGCCAAGAACCTTAGCCGTCCTGAAGATGGCGCCAGATTTGAACCGCTGATCGGTAATCCTGGTGACGGGCAGTCACCGCATTGCGCTATTGTTGATGAATATCACGAGCACGAAAGCGATGCGCTGTATACCACAATGATCACCGGCATGGGGGCCCGCAGACAGCCGATTATGTGGGCTATAACCACTGCTGGTTATAATATTGAGGGGCCTTGCTACGATAAGCGTCGTGAAGTTATCGAAATGCTGAACGGAACCGTGCCGAATGATGAGCTTTTTGGCGTCATTTACACCGTTGATGAGGGTGATGACTGGACTGATCCCGCTGTTCTTCACAAAGCCAATCCCAATATGGGGGTGTCGGTTTACTCTGATTTCCTCTTAAGCCAGCAAAGCAGGGCCAAAAATAATCCCCGCATGGCCGGGATATTCAAAACGAAACACCTGAATATCTGGGTCGCGGCACGTGCTGCTTATTTCAACCTGTTAAGCTGGCGAAAATGTGAGGATGAGACGCTCACTATTGAGCAGTTTGAAGGACAGCCCTGCATTCTGTCTTTTGACCTTGCGCGCAAGCTGGATATGAACTCTAAGGTTCGGCTATTTACCCGTGAAATAGATGGGAAACGGCATTATTACTGTATATCTCCGCGCTTCTATGTTCCGTATGACACCGTATACAGCAACGATGTTGACGATCACCGCACCGCTGAGCGTTACCGTAAATGGGTTGAAGCAGGATATATCACCGTGACTGATGGTGCGGAAATTGATTACCGAGTAATACTTGAAGATGCCAAGCGTGATAATCAGCAAACTCCTGTTGAACAAAGCCCAATTGACCCGCACGGTGCAACAAACCTTTCTCATCAGCTTGCTGATGAACAGCTCAACCCTATAACCATTATCCAGAACTACACCAACATGTCTGACCCGATGAAAGAGCTTGAGGCCGCTGTAGAGTCCGGTCGATTTCATCATGACGGTAACCCGATAATGACCTGGTGTATTTCAAACGTGGTGGGTAAGCACCTGCCTGGAAATGATGATGTTGTTCGGCCAATTAAAGAGCAAAACGAAAATAAAATAGATGGGGCTGTTGCTCTGATTATGGCGATTGGACGGGCAATGTTATTTGAAAAGGAAGAAACCCTTTCAAATCATCTCGAAAGCTATGGCGTGCGCTCACTTTAAGAGGCAATTATGATCCTGATGATACTCGCGCCACTTGTTGGTGTGCTGGGGGCTATTCTGCTCTCATTCGGTGCCTGGGTTATTTACCCCCCTGCTGGCTACATTACTGGCGGTATTCTGTGCCTGCTCTGGTCATGGCTTGTATCCCGCTCCCTTTCCGGTAACTGGAAAATTGAATCCGGGGAGGGTGGCTAATGTTTTTCCCCGGATTGTTTACGAAAAGCACCGCATCGGTCACGACGCCAGCGGAACTGGCGGAAGCTGTAGGGATGACTTACGACACCTACACTGGAAAGCGCGTTAGCAGCCAGAAAGCGATGCGACTTACAGCAGTCTTTGGTTGCATAAGAGTTCTGGCTGAGTCAATGGGCATGCTGCCCTGTAACCTGTACAAGGTCACTGGTAACAGTAAGCAAAAAGCGACATCTGAGAGGCTGCACAAATTACTGACGATGAAGCCAAATGACTATATGACCCCCCAGGAGTTCTGGGAGCTGGTCATTGTGTGTCTTTGCCTGCGCGGTAATTTTTATGCCTACAAGGTCAAAGCGCTGGGTGAGGTGGTCGAGCTTTTACCCATTGATCCGGGCTGCGTTGACCCTAAGCTTAACAGTCAGTGGCAACCGGTATATCAGGTCACGTTCCCTGATGGTTCTACGGATGTGCTGGGTCAGGATGATATCTGGCACGTCAGGACGTTGACCTTTGACGGGCTGGTGGGCCTGAACCCAATCGCATACGCAAGGGAGGCCATTTCTTTGGGTATGGCGACAGAAGAACACGGCGCCCGATTGTTCGCAAATGGTGCGGTCACTTCTGGCGTTCTCCGTACTGAGCAAACGCTGACTGATGCAGCCTATGAACGGCTGAGAAAAGATTTTGAGGATCGCCACCTTGGGCTCAGCAATGCGCATCGTCCGATGATTCTTGAAATGGGCCTTGACTGGAAGTCGATGGGACTCAACGCCGAAGACAGCCAGTTTCTTGAGACCAGAAAATTTCAGCTGGAGGAAGTCTGCCGCCTGTTCAGGGTGCCGATGCATATGGTGCAGAACACTGACCGCGCCACCTTCAACAATATTGAAAACCTTGGCATTGGCTTCATCAACTATTCACTCGTTCCGTACATGACCCGTATTGAGCAGCGAATCAACGTGGGGCTGGTGAAGGAATCGAAGCAGGGCACCTATTATGCCAAGTTTAATGCCGGTGCTTTGCTGCGTGGGGATATGAAATCAAGATTTGAATCGTATTCAACCGGTATTAACTGGGGTATTTACTCACCAAATGACTGCCGTGAACTGGAAGATATGAACCCACGCTCTGGCGGTGACGTTTATCTGACGCCGATGAATATGACGACCAAGCCGTCTGACAGCAATAAGAGCAAAACAACCGAGGAACAACATGATGCCGATGACTAAACAGCGGCTGGATATTCCGCTGAAGCTAAAGTCTGTCAGCGACAGCGGGGAATTTGAAGGCTATGGCTCTGTGTTTGGCGTTAAGGACAGTTACGACGATGTAGTTGTTCCCGGCGCTTTCAGTAAATCGCTTCAGTCATGGCGGGAGAAAAACGCGCTGCCAGCTATGCTCTGGCAGCATCAGATGGATGAACCTATCGGTGTTTATACCGAAATGAAAGAGGATGACGTCGGATTATATGTCAAAGGCCGGTTACTCATTGATGATGATCCTCTTTCAAAGCGAGCACATGCCCACATGAAGGCCGGTTCTTTAACCGGCCTTTCTATTGGTTACATGCTCAAAGACTGGGAATACGACCGCGAGAAAGGCGTGTTTCTCCTCAAGGAGATCGACCTTTGGGAGGTCAGCCCCGTAACGTTTCCGTCGAATGACGAGGCGCGGGTCAGCGATGTTAAAAGCGCGTTTGCCCGTGGCGAAACACCATCTCAGAAAAGTATTGAACGGGTCCTGCGCGATGTTGGGCTCTCCCGCACCCAGGCCAAAGCATTCATGGCCGGGGGCTATGGCAACCTCTCTCAGCGTGACGCTGATGGTGTGGATGCCGCACTGGATGCACTGAAAAACATCAAATTTTAATCAGGAGTTGAATTATGGCAGTCGAAATTAAAGACGTTGAGCAGGTCGCGCAGGATTTGCAGCAAAAATTCGATGATTTTAAAGCGAAAAATGATAAGCGCATTGAAGCTATCGAAGCTGAAAAAGGCAAGCTGGCCGGAGAAGTTGAAACACTTAACGGCAAGCTGACCGAGCTGGATCAGCTTAAAACCGCGCTCGAGGATGAGCTTAAACAGGTTAAACGTCCAGCTGGTGGCACTCAAAGCAAGGCCGCAACCGAGCACAAAACCGCTTTCATCGATTTTATGCGCAAGGGTAAGGATGACGGACTGCGTGATCTGGAGCGTAAAGCCCTGCAGGTTGGCGTGGATGAAGACGGCGGATATGCTGTCCCGGAAGAGCTGGACCGCACCATTCTTAATCTTCTGAAAGATGAAGTAGTGATGCGCCAGGAGGCCACAACTATCACTGTTGGCGGAGCCAACTATAAAAAGCTGGTTAACCTTGGCGGCACTGCTTCCGGCTGGGTCGGTGAAACCGATCCCCGTCCGGCTACTGATGCGTCTAAACTCGGTCAGATTGAACCGTTCATGGGTGAAATCTACGGAAACCCTCAGGCAACCCAAACGATGCTGGATGATGCCTTCTTCAATGTAGAAGACTGGATCAACAGCGAACTGGCGGTTGAGTTCTCCGAACAGGAAGAAATCGCTTTCACCAGCGGCAACGGTACGAAAAAACCGAAAGGCTTTCTGGCCTACGCCTCCACTCTGGAGGACGATAAAACCCGTGCCTTTGGCACGCTGCAGCACATTCTTTCCGGTGCGGCGGCTGGTGTGACTGCCGATGCGATTATCAAACTGGTCTACACCCTGCGCAAGGTGCACCGCAACGGTGCTAAGTTCATGATGAACAACAACAGCCTGTTTGCCGTTCGCATTCTGAAGGACTCCGAGGGTAACTATCTCTGGCGTCCGGGTCTTGAGCTGGGCCAACCCTCCTCTCTGGCAGGTTATGGTGTTGCTGAGAATGAGCAAATGCCTGATATCGCAGCTGATGCGAAAGCCATTGCGTTCGGTAACTTTAAACGTGGCTATACCATCGTTGATCGCATTGGTACCCGCATCCTCCGCGACCCGTACACCAACAAACCATTCGTTGGTTTCTACACCACCAAACGTACCGGCGGAATGCTGGCCGATTCTCAGGCCATCAAACTGCTGCAGATCGGTGCTGGCGCATAATCTGATGGGGCTTCGGCCCCATTCTTATGGAGGTCATTATGCTGCTGAAAAAAGACCTGAAATGGTCACCTGATGGCATTCAGATCATAAACATTCCCGCCGGTGAATATGAGGCTGGATCACTTCCTGAGCGCGCTCTTGAGGTTGCTGCTCAAATGGGGATTCTTGACGGCACTGAACAACCGGAAACTGAAACAACTGTTAAGCCTAAAGTCGGTAATAAGCGGGGTGAAGGTAAATGAAGCCCTCTGTAAATGAACTTCGTTACCAGTGCCGTATCGACAGCGATGACGATACAGAGGATGTGATGTTAACTCTCTACCTCAATGCCTCTTTGAAGCACGCTGAAAAAATCACAAATTGCCGTCTTTATGATAACGCTGTTCCAGACGACGACCCTGACGGGTTGGTAATCGAGGACGATATCAAACTGGCCCTGATGCTGTTGGTTTCGCACTGGTATGAAAACCGGGAGCCTGTTAGTAGCGACAGCGTTAACTCTATTCCGTTCGGTGTTGATGCAATTCTGAAACAGCATCGCAAAATTCCTGGGACTTGAGGTTACAAATGGCCTGTGAAGGGTGCCGCCGTCGGCGTGAATGGTTAACAAAGTGGTCGAAAATAGCCTATGAACGAGCAACTGGTAAACGCGCTGATAGCAGCGCTGAGAGAACAAACAGCAGCACAGCGAGAGCAGACGGAAGCGATAAACCGCCTGGCTGAGTCTAACGTCGCCCTGTCCGATGTGATTATCCAGTCGCTTGCCGGCGATCTCGAAGAGGCGCCAGAGCAGCAAACCTATCTGAGTGGGAAACCAAGGGGGTGATATGCAGGCCGGAAAATTGCGTCACAGGATCACACTGCAGGAACCCGTCAAAGAACAGAACCCGACAACGGGAGCCGTGATTAATACCTGGCGCGATGTCGCAACCTTTTGGGCCGAAGTCGCTGCTTTATCCGCACGTGAGTTTATTGCGGCCCAGGCCTCTCAGGGCGAGGTTACCACCCGGATAACGATTCGTTACCGTGAGGGCGTCACCCGCAAACATCGGATCCTGTTTCGTGGCCGCATCTACAACATTGAGGGCGTTTTACCTGATCCACGGAGCGGCAGGGAATACCTGACACTGCCTTGTTCAGAGGGGGCTAACGATGGCTGATGGCGTGGAAGTAAACCTGACCGGCCTCGATTCCGTCCTGGGGAAACTGGATGCCGTCTCACAGGTCACTCGCGATAAATCCGGTCGTGCAGCGCTGCGTAAAGCTGCAAACGTCATCAGTGAAGTGGTCAACAAAAACTGGCCACCGCGTTAGAGTTTTTCCAGTATCGGTTTTCTGATTCGTTTGGCGGTAACCC
>OIEX01000365.1_pt1 | contig 20519 bp, 5 predicted proteins | sample 1581911 | NCBI WGS metagenome assembly OIEX01 (sample SAMN07977761, study PRJEB24534) | human gut metagenome | reverse complement strand
TCGGTGGAGCTGCATGACAAAGTCATCGGGCATTATCTGAACATAAAACACTATCAATAAGTTGGAGTCATTACCCGGGTCCAGTTGCAGAACACCGAACAGACTAACAAAACGTAGGTGCCAGTTTGCTCTGGCGAAACGGGGTTTAACCTAAAACCGCGGTGGGGAGAAAACCTGCGCCAGGCCAGGCGGCCTGGCGCGAAAATCGCACGCTAACCCTCTTTACCAAAGCCAGTTTGCTGGATAAGCATCAGCATAACGCTGTTGACCCAGCTGTGAGCCAGGCTCTGGCGGTCACTCGCCACGTCAACACGTACCAGTTGCTCTTTGCTGACCGGCGCGGCGGAGATGCCTTCGATCACTACCCGGTACCAGACGGCGGCGGGACGGAGTTCGTTGGCGGGCGCAACCGGGTTCAGCGCCACCGGGCCGCCGTGACTCTGCGCCAGCATCAGATTAGGCAGACGGCGGATGGCGTCGTGGTCGATGGTCACTACCGCGCCTGCGAGCGGCTGCCAGCGGCCCTGCTGATAAACCCGCGCCGTCGCGCCGTCGCGCAGGCGGGCCAGGTCGGTTTCGCTGACCAGCGCCTTCACGCGCCAGCGGTGGGTGTCGATCACGCTTGCGATGCGGGTGCCAGGCGAGACCCAACTGCCGGGGCGCAGGGTCTGCTCAACGTCATGCACCACGCCATCCTCCAGCGCCACCAGCTGGAGCCGCTGAAGCTCAACGGCGCTGGCCCGCTGTTGAATGGCGTACTGGCGCGCCATCTGGTCGGCGACCACCTGCTTCGCCGCGCCGTTTTTATCGAGCGCCATCGCGCCGCGGGCGCTGGTCTGCCACGCCTGGCTTAGCGCCAGCGCCTTATCCTGCTCGTCCGCCGGGACGGGGGCCACCAGTTCAAACAGCTTCTGGCCCGCCTTGACCTGCTGGCCTTCCTGCACCAGCACCTTGTCAAGCTGGGCGGCATAGGGCGTGTAAACCGGCTGCGCCACGCCCGCCTCCATCACGCCGTGCAGGGAGACCTGCCCGGACCAGGGCAGAAAGACCGAAAGCCCCAGCGCGAGTGCGACGGCGACAAGGCGCAGCAGGCGCGCCGGAGCGATTTCCCGGCGGCGCGCGCGCCAGATTTTGAGTTCGCGAAACATCGGTTGCACCACAAAAGTGACTATCTCAATAAAAAACAGCACCAGCCCGAGCGCCTTAAAAAAGGCGTTGTAGACCACCAGCGCGATGCCGACGAACAGCAGTAGCCGGTAAACCCAGGTGGCGAAGGCGAAAAGGGTGAGGAAGCGGGCAAAGGCGGGCGAGACGTTATCCGGGATCGGATCCTCAAGCCCCAGCAGGTGCCAGCGCAGCCAGCGCTTCGCCCAGTTGCCCGCCCGTTCGTGCAGGCCAGGGTAGTCCAGCGTATCGCTGAGAATAAAGTAGCCGTCAAAGCGCATAAACGGGCTGGCGTTCACCGCCACCGTCAGCACCCAGGCGGTGGTGGCGAGAAAGAACAGCGCGCCTTTAACGTTGCCTTCCGGCGCGAAGCTCCAGAACAGCGTCGCCCAGGCCGCCAGCATCAGCTCGGCCATAATGCCCGCGCTGGCGATGGAGAGCCGGTGGCGGGACTGCGACAGCTTCCAGCTCTCTCCGGTATCGGTGTAGGCCATCGGCCACATCACCAGCAGCGCCACCCCCATATGGCCGACGCGTACGCCGTAGCGGGTCGCCATAAAGGCGTGCCCCAGTTCGTGCCAGCATTTGGAGAGGATCAGCGCCACCGCGAAGGCCAGCGCCCCGTTCCAGCTCAGGGCGCCGTGCAGCGCGGCCTCGACGTTATCCCACTGGCGCGCGGCCAGAACGACGCCTGCCAGCGCGGCGACGGCGGTCAGCAGTAGAAACGGCGCGCTGAAAAGCCACTCCACCCACGGCAGCATGCGGCGCAGGGCTTTCTCCGGGCGCACCAGCGGCAGGCGGATAAACAGGTAGCCGTGCAGAATACGCCGCCAGAGCGAGCCGCGCGCTTTGAACGCGCCGCGGCGCAGCAGCTGTTGCTGCTGTAAAAAGCCCAGGAACTGCAACACATCCTGTTCGTCCACCGTCATGGTGGTCTCCTGGCTGATGCTGTCGGCAATCGCCTGCGGCGCGCCGAGCGGCCAGCGGCGCAGCATCTCCAGCTCCAGCCAGCCCAGGCGGAAATAGAGGTTGCGCACCGGGTCGGCCAGATGCCAGGCGGGCGAGCCGTCGCGGTTGTTGCCCGCCGGGTGAATTTTTAGCTCGTCGCGCAGCGGCGGCAGCGGCTGCGGCTGCGCAAGAGCTGTCCCGCCCGCAGGCGGGAGCGTCGCGGCTGTTTGCATATCAGAATCCACACCAGGCGCGCAGCGTCGCCAGCGGACGACGGAAAATCAGATAACCGAGCAGGCTCCAGTCGCCGGAGACGCGGGCCGTGCCCTGCAAGCCGATACGGGCGGCGCTGGACGGGTCGGTTACGGTGCCGCGCAGCAGGTAGCTCGCGACGCCGTTCGGCGCTTCCACCGTCTCGTAACCGGCGTAATCCAGCCGCGCGGTCAGCGGGTGCAGCGGGGCGACCTTAAGAAATACGGTCATCGCCGCGTGCGGGTTCAGGTTGGTGGATTCCGCCGCAGGCGCCCAGGCGCGCACGCCGAGCTTCGTCGGGTCCGCCAGCAGGCCGATGCGCTCGCCGGTCTGTACCGGACGGCCCGCCCAGTCGTCCGGGTCGGTGTAGACAAACACGCCGCTGCTGCGGGCGCGGATCGACAGCTTCTCCAGCTCGCGCTGCAACGAGGCAACCTGCACCTTTTGCTCGCGCCATTTGCCTTCGGTCAGAGCCAGTTCCGCACGGGCGTTCGGGTCTTCAATCGCCTGCTGAGACGCCTGATGCATATTGACGGTGGCGGTCGCCAGCTCCGCCTGAGCAATGGCGAGACGGTTTTTTAGAGTCGTATCATCCAGCTCCGCCAGCACCTGTCCGGCCACGACCGACGTGTTCGGCGGCACCTTCATCTGGTGAATCACCCCGTCGCTCGGCGCGGCGATCACTTCGCTGTTAAGCGAAATCACCTCGGCGGGCACCAGCGTGTATTCCCGAATCGGGATCAGCATAACCAGCAGCAGAAGCAGCAACACGAGACCCGCGCGTCGGCGCACCGTGGCGGGCAGCAGCCGTTGCAGGCGAGAAGGCCGCGCCACCAGCGCCCACCAGGCGTAGCCGTACAGGTTCGCCAGCTGGAGCAGGGCGTATTCGGGGCTTTCGACGCCAAGCTGCGTCGGCCACGGGGTATCGCGGGCCAGCAGCAGCAGGGCGTGCAGCTTGCCGTCCGGGCCGGTCAGCGCCAGCACCCAGACGTGGCCCGGCAGCCATTCGTCCCACTCGCGCGCCAGCGACTCGCTCAGCATTTCCGGCGACAGCGGCATCACGCGGGCAGTTTCCGGCAGCGCGGCGCAGCGCGGCGCGATGTCGCAGGCAACGGCGGCAAGCCACAGCGCGTAGGGGGTATTGCGGTCGGTGTCGCTCAGGCCGGAGTGCGCCGCAAGCTGGGCGCGCCCGGTGGCGGAAACGGCGAGCAGCGCCGCCTGGCGATACTCCACCAGCGAGCGGGTATCGTTACATATCACAAAACCCAGCTCTTCGGGGCTGCGCGCCGCTTTCACGCGCGCCGCGAGAGAATAGAACAGGGCGATGCTCACGAGTTGGTCGTCCCGCTCTGGCACTGCGCCGCCGCTTTCGGGCAGACTGGCGTCGCGCGGCCGCTCATGCCGGGCAGTACGTCCTGGGCGTCGCTGCCAAATTCCGCTTCAATCTCAATCGTCTGGCTCACGGCGTCCACGCGGCCGCTGATGTGGGTGACGGTCATCGGGTAATGCTTGCCGGTTTCACCCACCACCGCGTCAAGCTGCGCGCCGGGCGCAAGCCAGGTGGTCCAGCCTGACGGCACGTTGAGGCGCGCCTTGCGGGTGCCGTTGCTTACAAGATCGATAACCTGCGCGCCTGCGCCGACGCCCTGGCCCTCTTTGACGTAAATACGCGCCACGCGGCCGTCGAACGGCGCGGTAAAGCGGCACTGCGCCAGCTGCGCTTCAAAGATTTTGATCTGGCTGCGGGTGCGGTTCACGTCGGCGGCGGCAAGGCCAACCTCCAGCGCGCCTGCGGAATGCAGACCCTGCAATTTCGCCTTCGCTTCATATTTGATCTGCGCGGCGCTGTACTCGGCGTCTGCCGCGTCGCGACGGGCTTTCAGCTCGCTACAGTCCAGCGTCACCAGCAGTTTGCCTGCCTTGACCGTATCGCCCAGCTCAACGTTGACCTGCGACACGCGCCCGGCCACCACGCTTGATAGCGGGCTTTCCTGGTTGGCCATCACCAGAAAACGCACCGGCGCGGCGCCGTTGTCGGCGGTGGCGTCAGGCGCGCTCTCAGGCGCTGCGGCAACGGCCGCATCCGGCGTTGCGACTGCCCCCGCCGCAGCGGGGGTTGGGTCGGCGGCGAAGGCGCTGGCGCACAGCGCCAGGCCCGTCAGCAGCATGAGCGCGCGGACGCTGCGCCAGCCTTCGTTCACGTTGTTCATACCTGTTCCTGTTATTAAGGGTTACTTGCCGTCATCACGCCGGTGTCGCCTGCCGCTTTATGCAGGTCGGACACCACGGAGAGCGCGGCGGCTTCTGCCAGCGCGCTGACCGAACGGGTGTTGACGTCATTCGGCAGATAGCTGGTGTATTTCTGGTAGGCGACCTGCGCGCCCTGGGCGTTATAGACCGCCATTTCCCACACGCCGCGCTGCGAGCCTGACGCGCGTTCAAGGTTGAGGTTCATTTGCAGTTTCACGCTGTCGGCGCCGTTGCCCTGCACCAGCTGGTTGGCGGCCAGCACATGGGTGACCGACTGATAAATCGCGCTCTTGTTGACGCCCGCTGGCAGGCGGCCCAGGGTGACGCTGACCGGATGGCGGGAAACTACCGCGTCGGCGCTCTGGGTGAAGACCTGCTTCTCGCCCGCCACCAGGCTCTGGTTGATTTCACGCGACAGGGTCGGCAGATCGCTGCTGGTCACCTTTTCCGGCAGCAGGTCGATGCCTACCGAGTTCAGCACGCGGCCATAGGCGGACTGCGCCTGCGCGTAGGAGGCGGCTTCCTGGAAGCGGGAGACGATGGAGCGCGCCTGGGTGCGCAGGGATTCCAGGTCGCTTGAGAGCGAGTTGTCGGAACCGGCGCGGGAGATGCTCGCCAGACGCTGGTCGACGCGGGCGGACTCCTGGGCTATCTGGTAGTCGTACACCGCGAGCTTGTAGCGCTCAACCGAGACGCGCACCTGAGTCAGCACCGCCATGCTCAGCGCCATACGGCGGGCATTGTCGGTGGCCAGGCGCGCGTCGTTGGTGCGGCTGATGGCCGGCGCGCTCAGCAGCTTGAACAGGTTCATGGAAACGCCCACGCCGCCCTGCACCCAGCTGTTGTTGTAGAGGTAGCTGTTGGAGTCGTAGCTGATGCCGCCGAACAGATTCAGGTTCGGGAACAGCGAGGCGATCTGGCGTTTGGTTTCCAGCACGTCGATGCGGGTTTTGTAATCTTCTTCACGCAGCTCTGGGCGGCGTTCCAGCGCCATCTGCTCAAGCGTATCAAGCTGGCTTGGCACGCCGGAAAGCGCCGGATTGGCGACGTCCTGTAAGGTGAAGTCGGTGGTGGACGGCAGGTTCAGCAGGGCGGCCAGCTCGCTTTTCGCCATCTGCATCTCCTGGCGCTTCTGGTTCAGCAGCGCCACCGCGTCGAGCAGGGCGCGCTGGTACTCCAGGCCCTCGACCGGCGGCAGAATGCCTGCGCGCTCCGCTTCGCGGGTTTTCTCAAGCGCGGTCTGGATCTCTTCGGCCAGCGGCTGCGCTTCGCTCAGCAGACGCTGTGCGCCCAGCGCGCGCCAGTACGCGTCGCGCACCTCCTGGACAATATTCTGCAATACCTTGCGGCGACGCTCTTCGGCGATGTTGACGTTATCCGCCTGCTGCTTCGCGCGGTAGTAGCTCATGCCGAAATCGAGCACGTCCCAGGAGAAGGTGGCGTCGGCCAGCAGGTGCTCGCGCTCTTCAGAGGTGGACGGACGCAGGCTGACGACCCGGTCTTCGATACCGACGCTGGTGCCGCCGGAATCGTTGTCGCGCCAGCGGTAGCCGGCATCGGTCATCAACTTCGGCAGCATATCCTGCTGGGAGATATCCAGGATGCCGCGCGACAGGGCGGTTTCCATCATCTTCAGGCGGTAGTCGAGGTTGTATTTCAGCGCGCGGGCCATGGCGTCTGACAGGGTCAGCGGACCAGAGACCGGCTGCTGGTCGCGGTACATGGCGGCGCGGTCGGCGCTGACGCGCGCGCCGATTTCATCCTGGGTCAGCGGTTCAGGTTTAATGGTGCCGCAACCGCTTAACAGCAGCGCGGAAACCAGTGCGGCGACAGGGGCGAGCAGAGGCGCAGAACGTACGGCAGTCGGGGTTACGGCAGTTAAAGTCGTCATCATTGTTATGCTTAAAGTGTTGAGTTAACAATCCGGCGGCGCGGCGCCGCCGGTGTAAAAGGTTTTTGGAGTTGCGCGATTAACGATGCGGTGTGGCGCCTCCCACGGTGACCGGTTCCGGCGCGGCGACGCGGTTACGGGCCAGCGCGTCGACCTGCGCCGCCAGTGACGGCGCGCCTGGTCGGGCGGCGGCTTGCGGCACGATCACCACGCCCGGCGCGGCGGCGTGAACCTGCTTCGCATCAGGGGTTTTCTCGCCGCGCTCCTGCTGCACGGTGGTTCTTTCGTTGATGCGCTCGTTAAGCGGCGGACGTTCCGGCGCGTTTTCCAGCACGGGCGCAGGCTGTACGGATTTATTCAGCGAGAAGTGGCTGAAGTGATCGCCCAGCAGCTGCGAACCGATACCGGTGGCGGCGAAGGTGTTCACCACGCTGCGTTGCAGCGTGGTGTTTACCCAGCGGGTAAAGAGAATGCCGTCTTCCAGCACCGGCGTGCCGTTGTCATTCATGCCGCGGCCCAGCTCGGTAATTTTGCGGTTCAGCTCCACCTTGCGAGAGAACTGGTCGCTGTACAAGCCGTAGATTGCGGGCAGGATAAACAGACCCGGCGAATACGGCTGATCGAGCGACAGCTCGTAGTTGGTGTAGTAGCTCGGGAAGTGCTGATCGCCTGTGCGTACCGACTGCGGCGGCGTCACGCCGTGAATAACGATGGTCAGCTGCGCCTGGCTGGTATTGCCGTCGGCGTCGGTAATGGTGTAAGTGAACACCTCGCTCAGGGTGGCGTTGGCGTCCAGCGACGCCACGCGGCTGTTGCTGCGGTTCAGCACATAGCTGTAGTTGCCGCGGGCGTCGAGCGTCAGGGCGCCGAACTCGCCCAGGCTTACGCCGCCGACCGCGCCCGCGCGGTTGAGGTTCACGGAGGAAATCGCGCTCACCGGGCCGCCCGCCGCGGCGCCGTCTGCGCCGATAGCGTCGTTGCTAAAGACGTTGCCCGACGCCGCCTGCTGGCCGCGATCCTGGTCGATGCTGTTGTCGTCCGCTGCCGCGACCGGCGCGTCGTTGAGAATATTGACGCGCAGCAGGCCCGGCGCGCGGGTCTGCTGGCCGTTGACGGAGAACCGAATCTCTTCGCGGGTGGTGGATTCGCCCGGCTGGTTAACCGCCTGGGTCAGCGTGAAGCGGTATTGCAGCGTCGCGCGGCCTTCGCCGTCCACCTGGAAACCGGTGAGCGACAGCACGCCGTCCGGCGTTGCGATATCCACTGGCGCCTGGGCGCTCAGCGCCTGGAGCTGCGCAAGCGTCAGGGTCTGGCCGCCAATGGTCAGGCTTTCCACCGGCTCCAGCGACAGTACGGCCATCGCGCCCGTGGTGGTTTGCGCGCCGCTGGCCGTATCGACCAGACCTGCCTCTTTCACCCACGCCTCGGCTACGGGGTTCACCAGCAGGCGCAGTTCGCCCGTGGCGGTGCCGCCGTCGTTGCCGTCGCTCAGGGTGTAGTTCAACACTGGCGTAAAGCCGGACCAGCCGCTTGCCGGGGTAAACAGATAGCTGCCGTCGCGGTTAACCACCAGCGTGCCCTGGCCCGGGATCGTAATGATGTCCCCCGGCGCGTAGGTCGCGCCGCCGACGGTGATCTCCGCCACGTGCAGCGGGTCGCTGTCCGCGTCGCGGTCGTTGGTCAGCAGATTGCCGCTGACCGGCGTTTCCGGCAGGGTGCTCGCTTTATCCGCCACCGCGACCGGCGGGGTGTTGGTGACCTCAAGCGTGACCTGGGCGGTTTCGGTGACGCCGCCGCTGGTGACGGTATAGGTGAAGGTGTCCTGGCCGACGTAGCCCGCGTTTGGCGTATAAACCAGCTGCCCGTTTTCAATAGCGACGGAGCCGTGCGCGCCCTGGGTCACGCCGGTAATGGCCTGGTCCGGGTTAACGAAGCGGTCGTTGCCGAGCGCGTCAACGGTGACCGGGTCGCCTGCATGGGTGGTGGCGCGGTCATCTTTCACATCCACGACCGGCGTAACGGTGATAACGAGCAACGCGGTAGCGGTGCCGCCGTCGTTGCCGTCGCTGACCGTATAGGTCACCACCGGCGCCGTGCCGTTCCAGTCGGCGACTGGCGTGAAGCGGTAGCTGCCGTCGCGGTTAACGGTCAGCGCGCCGACGCCCGCCAGCTGGACGGTGTCGCCCGGCTGAGCAGTCTGGCCGCCGACGGTAAAGCCCGCAATGTGCAGCGGGTCGCCGTCCGGGTCGCGGTCGTTGGTCAGCAGTTCGCCGCCAATAGCGGTGTCTTCCGGCGTGGTGACGATTTCACCGTCGGCCACCGGCACGGTATTGGTCATCACGACGCTCACGGCGGCGGTTTCGGTGACGCCGCCGCTGGTGACGGTATAGGTGAAGGTGTCCTGGCCGACGTAGCCCGCGTTTGGCGTATAAACCAGCTGCCCGTTTTCAATAGCGACGGAGCCGTGCGCGCCCTGGGTCACGCCGGTAATGGCCTGGTCCGGGTTAACGAAGCGGTCGTTGCCGATCGCATCAATCGTCACCGGCACGCCTGCGTGGGTGGTGGCGCTGTCATCTTTCACGTCCGCTACCGGGGTGACGGTGATGGCGAGCGTCGCGGTAGTGGTGCCGCCGTCGTTGCCGTCGCTGACCGTGTAGGTTACTACTGGCGCCGTGCCGTTCCAGTCGGCCACCGGCGTAAAGCGGTAGCCGCCGTTGCGCTCAATGGTCAGCTCGCCGACGCCCGGGAGCCGCGCGGTATCGCCCGGCTGATAAGTCTGGCCGCCGACGGTGAAGCCCGCGATAAACAGCGGATCGCCGTCCGCGTCACGGTCGTTGAGCAGCAGGTCGCCGCGCGCCTCGTAATCTTCCGGCGAAGCCACTGTCTCGCCCGTTGCGACCGGCACGCTGTTGGTCAGGGTGACGGTGACGTTGGCGGTTTCGCGAACGCCGCCGCTCTCCACGGTGTAGGTGAAGGTATCCTGGCCGACATAGCCTGCCACAGGACGATAAACCAGCTGGCCGTTTTCAATGGTCACCGAGCCGTGCTGGCCCTGATCCACATCGATAATCGCTTTGTCGGCATTGCTGAAACTGTCGTTATGCAGTGCATCGATAGTGACCGCAACACCCGCATGGGTGCTGGCCGTATCGTCCTTCGCGTCCGCCACCGGCGTTACGCTAAAGGCGAGCGTGGCGGTGGAGACGCCGCCGTCTTTGCCGTCGCTGATGGTGTAGGTCGCGGCAGGCGGCACGCCGTTCCAGTCGGCCACTGGCACAAAGGTGAAGCTGCCGTCGGCGCGGATCGTCAAATCGCCATAGCCTGCCAGCGTCGCGGTGTCGCCCGCGAGGTAGCGGGTGCCGCCGACGGTAAACTCCGTCACGGCGAGGGCGTCGCCATCGTCATCGTGGGCGTTAGTCAGCAGGTTCTGCGCCGCAGTGCTGTTAAGCGTGGTGTCTTCCGGCGTGGAAATCGTCGGTACGCTGGTCAGACGCGGCGCCACGTTGGTGACGTCCACGGTAACGGTCGCGGTTTCGGTTTTGCCGCCGCTGGTGACGGTGTAGTCGAAGGTGTCGCTGCCGACATAGCCCGCGTTCGGGCGGTAGACGAGCGTGTTGTTCTCAATCGTCACCGTGCCGTGGGCGGCAGCGGTGACGCCGGTAATCGTCTGGTCGCTGTTGCTGAAGCTGTCGTTGTCGAGCGCGTCGATCACCACCGGCACATCGGCATGGGTGCTGACGCTGTCGTTGACCGCATCCGCGATCGGGTTGACGGTAAGTAAGAGCGTCGCCACGCTAAATCCGCCGTTGCCGTCGCTTACCTGGTAAAGGATCGGCTGCACGGCGCCGTTCCAGTCGGCGACTGGCACAAAGGTATAGCTGCCGTCGGCGTTAATGGTCAGGTCGCCCATGCCTGCAAGCGTCGCGGTCTGGCCCGCCGCGTAAATCTGCGTACCGGTACTGAACTGCGTGATGGCAAGAGCATCATTGTCATCATCGCTGTCGTTAGCCAGCAACCCGGTGGCGGCGCTGCGCGTCAGGGTAGTGTCTTCCGCAGTCCACGTAAAATCATCGTGCGCCACCGGCGCAATGTTGGCGATGGTGACATTAACGGTCGCGGTTTCCGTTACGCCGCCGCTGGTGACGGTATAGGTAAAGCTGTCAGTGCCGTTAAAGCCCGCGTTCGGGGTATAGCGCACCTTGCCGTTTTCAATCGCCACCGAGCCGTTATTGCCCTGGGTGACGGCGGTAACGGCTTTGTCGCTGTTGCTGAATCTGTCGTTCGCCAGCACGTCGATGACTTTCGCCATGCCCGCGTGGGTGGTGGCGTTGTCGTCAACGGCGTCAGGGATCGCATTGTACTGAATGGTGAGCGTCGATGTGACGCTGCCGTTATCCCGGCCGTCCGTTGCCGTGTAGGTCACCACCGGTACGTTGCCGTTCCAGTCAGCCACCGGAATAAACGTCACGCTGCCGTCAGAAGTAATAGTCAGGCTTCCGTACCCCGCCAGATTGGCCGTCTCGCCTGCCTGCCAGGTGGTACCGTTGACGGTAAAATCGGTCACCGTCATGGTGTCGCCGTCGGCGTCGCTGCTGGTATCTAATAAAAGGCCAGGGATACCGATCGGCGAGTCTTCACCGTTAATCGCTGTCCAGTGGGGCAGCGTCGGCGCGCTGTTGGTCAACGTCAGATAAACCGTGGCGGTCTCCTCGATACCGCCGCTGGTGACGGTATAGGTGAAGCTGTCGTTGCCGACGTAGCCGCTGGTCGGGGTGTAAACCACCTGGCCGTTGCTGATGCTAACCGTACCGTGCGCGCCGTCGGTGACGCCGGTAATCGCTTTGTCGCCGTTGGTGAAGCCGTCGTTGGTCAGGACATCGACCGTGACCGGGGCGCCCGCATGGGCTGTCCGGCTGTCGTCATGGGCGTCCTGCACCGGCGTGACGGTAATATCGAGGGCGGCGGTTTGCACGCCGTTGTCGCGCCCGTCGGTGACCTCATAAGTGACCTGCGGCACGCTGCCGTTCCAGTCGGCGACCGGAACAAAGGTATAGCTGCCGTCGGCGTTGATGGTCAGCGCGCCATAGCCCGCAAGCGTCGCGGTCTGGCCAGCGGCCCACGTCGTTGCGCCCACCGTAAATGCGCTGACTTTCAGCGTATCGCCGTCCGGGTCGCTGGCGCCGTTCAGCAGATTCTGCAAAGCCGTGCTGGTCAGCGTCTGGTCTTCCGCTGTGCTGGCGGTTTTGCCGACAACCCCGGTCGGCGCACCGTTCGTTAACGTTACGGTGACGTTCGCGGTTTCGGTTTTGCCGCCGCTGGTAACGGTATAAGTGAAACTATCGGTGCCGACATAGCCGTCGTTCAGGGTGTAAACCACCTTGCCGTTGCTGACGGTCACCGTACCGTGCGCGCCGTTGGTGGTGGCGGTAATGGCTTTGTCGCTGTTGGCGAAGCTGTCGTTATTAAAGACATCAATCACCAGCGGGTCGCGCCCGTGGCCGGTCTGGCTGTCGTTAAACGCATCCTGCACCGGCGTAACGGAGATATCGAGCGTCGAGGTGACGTCGCCGTTGGTGCGACCGTCGGTGATGGTGTAGGTCACCTGCGGCACGTTGCCGTTCCAGTCGGCGACCGGAACAAAGGTATAGCTGCCGTCGGCGTTGAGGGTCAGCGCGCCGTAGCCCGCAAGCGTGGCGGTCTGGCCGGCGGCCCAGGTGGTATTGCCCACCGTAAACGATTTCACCGTCAGCGCGTCGCCGTTCAGGTCGCTGGCGCCCGTCAGCAGATTTTCGCCGTTGGTAAGCGTTGTGTCTTCCGCCGTGCTGCCGGTTTTAGCCAGGCCGACCTGCGGCGCGTCGTTGACCAGAGTGAGGGTGACCGTCGCGGTTTCGGTTTTGCCGCCGCTGGTGACGGTATAGGTGAAGGTATCGGTGCCGACGTAGCCGCTGGTCGGGGTGTAAACCACCTGGCCGTTGCTGATGCTAACCGTACCGTAAGCGCCGTTGGTCTTGCCGGTAATCGCTTTATCGCCGTTGCTGAATTTATCGTTGGCGAAAACGTCGATGGTCACCGGCGTACCCGCGTGGGTCGTCAGGCTGTCGTCAAAGGCGTCTTTTACCGGCGTGACGGTTATCTTCAACTGCGCCGTGGTCGCGCCGTTGGTGCGGCCATCAACCACCCGGTAGGTCACCGTCGGCACCGTACCGTTCCAGTCGGCGACCGGGACAAAAGTATAGCTGCCGTCGGCGTTGATGGTCAGTTTGCCATACCCGGTGAGGTCGGCGGTCTGGCCTGCGGTAAACACCGTGCCGACGCCGCTGACGGAGTAGTTAAGAATGCTCAGCGTATCGCCATCAGGGTCGGAATCGTTCAGCAGCAGGTTTTGCGCGGCGGAGCTGGTCAGCGTCGTATCTTCCGGCGTGCTGACGTTTTCACCCTGGGTGACCGGGGCGGCGTTATTCATCTGAATCGTGACCGTCGCGGTTTCGGTCACGCCGCCGCTGGTGACGGTATAGGTGAACGTATCGCTGCCGACGTAGCTCGTGGTGTTAGGGGTATAAATCACCTTGCCATTGTCGATAACCACGGAACCATAAACGCCCTGGGTGACCGCCGTGATCGCTTTATCGCTGTTGCTGAAGCTGTCGTTGCCCAGCACGTCGATGGTTTTCGCCTCGCCCGAATGGGTGGCGGCGGTGTCGCTCACCGCGTCCGCCACCGCTGTAATGCTCATGCTGATGCTCTGCGCCGTGCTCCAGTGGCTGGTCTGGCCGCTGTTGAAGGCGCTTTGCAGATCCTGCGTGCTGCCCGCGGCGCTGACGCCGGTATCGGCGGAACTGGTGCTGTCGGAGACGCGCACCGTCAGGCCGCCCGGCACCGCGCCGTTGTAGTCGGCCAGCGGCACAAAGCGCAGCTGGGTCGAGGCGAGCAGCACCAGCGCGTTGGTTTCGCTGTAGCTTGTGCCAAGCGCAGTCCAGGTCGTGCCGTTGGTAGAGTACTCCCAGTGGCCGAGGCTTGCGTCGGTGGTGTTGCCGACGATCGCCACATAGCCGATAGCGCCGCTGGCGTTGCCGCCGCCAGCAATTCCCGTCTGGTTGTCGGCGGCGTCGCTGTAGCTGCCAAGAATAGAGGTCAGCGTTTTGCCAACTGGCGTATCTTCCTGCATGGTCAGCGGCGTCGCGCTAATCGTCGGACGGTCGTTGACGTTAGTGACGCTGGTTGAGAGGGTGACCATCGCTGCGCTATAGCGTGAACTACTGCCGTTGGTTGCCGTTGATACAGTCTGGCCGCTGGTCAGCGACCCTGTCGTTGCGGTGGTGTCGCCGTTGTTGTTGGTTTCCACCAGACGTACTTTCAAGGCAGCAGGCGTCCCGAAGAAGTCAGCGGCAGGTACAAAGCGGACTTTGGCCGTTGCATCCAGCAGCAGGGCGTTGGCGTCGGTGCGGCTGCCAATGGCAGCCCAGGTCGTGCCGCCATCGGTGGAGTATTGCCATTCGCCCTGCGCGCTGTTGACTGACAGGTTAGTGATAGCCACGCCCCAGAAACTGTCAGCGCTGGTGCCGCCGGTTGCCGTAATGGACGCATTGTTGACCTGATCGTTCGGGTCCGAGAAGTTACCGGCAAACAGGTTGGCAATGGTGTCGCCGGTAATCGCTGCGGCGCTGGTGTCTTCGCTCACCGGGGCCAGCGTCTGGGTAGCGCCGCCCAGCACGACCGGGGCATCGTTCGACGGTTTCACGGTCACGCTAAAGGTACGGGTGGTGACCAGCGCGGCGGAGGTGTCATCGGCGTAGCTGATGTCGCCCGGGTTCGCGTTCGGGTTATTGCTGTCGCCGGTAAGCGTGGTCGGGCGGCTGCCGTGGTTGGCGTTATCGTTCACCACTACGGTGACGTTAAAGGTGCCGTTCCAGTCGGCGGCGGTGACGCCCGCGTTGGTCGGCAGGTTCACCGTCAGGTTAGCGAGGCGGCTGTTGATCTGCGAAAGCGTGCCGGTAAGTGTGAAGCTGGTGGTGTTGACGCCGCCCGCATCAACGGTGCCGCCCGTCCCGCCAATCGTTTTAAAGGTAAAGCCGCCCGGCAGAGTGACCGTCACCGTCAGGCTGGCGCTGTCGGCGTCCGGGTCCGCCACGGTAATGGCGGGCAGGGCGACGGTCGTTGAGCCTTCGTTGACTGACTTGTCCGTCACCGTGATGGTCGCCGGATCGTTGACGTCGCTTGGGAAGACGCTGCGCCATGCGGTACTGACGTTCTGGCTCAGGCCGGAAGGCAGCGCGCCGTAAGGGTCGATAGCCGTGGTCGGCACCGCCGCGACGCCGGTGACGGCATCGTTCTGGCCGCCGTTGGCGCTGTTGGCGCTTGTCAGGTTGCCAGAGGCGTCGCGCAGGCGATCGTCGGCAATCACTTCCACACGCCAGGCGTTATCGGCGTTCGACAGGGCGGAGCCGGTCATGGAGACGGTCAGCGCCGCCAGGTACGCGTTCACCTGGCTCAGCGTGCCGCGGATCACCAGTGCGGACTCGCTGCCGTTATAGACGCTGTCAATCGTCACGCCGGACGTTGTGTTGCCGGAGCTAATGGTGATGTCGGATACGCCGGCGTTACTGTACTGCGCGGCGGTCAGCGGCACGCCGCTGGCGTCGGTGATGCGCACCGTCACCTGCATAAAATCGGTTTCGCCGTCGGCGATATTGCCGCCGTCGGTGTAATCCGGGTCGGAAATCACAAAGCCGCCGACTTTGGTGCCGTCGACTACCGCCGGATCGCTGTTGAGGTAAACCGTACCGCCCGTTGCAGAGACAACCGGCGCGTCGTTCACCGGCACAATGGTGAGGTTCAGCGTCTGGTCGGCCGGGGCGGCCTGCACGGTGTCGCCGATATGCGAGTCGCCGTCGTCCAGATGCAGGGTGATGGTGACATCGCCCGCCGCTGCGCCGTTCAGGTCGTGGTTGACGTTGGCGCCGCTCTGCCAGGTGAGGCCGAGCGCCGCGTCGTTCAGCAGCGCTTCAATGTCGCTGGCGCGACCGGTCAGCGTCAGCGTGCCGGAGTTGTCGCCGGAAATCGTAACCGGCTGGCTGCCGGCGGCGCTGGCGGTGGCGCTGGTGTTCACGTCCGCGCCGCCGATGCCGAGGGTGCCGGACGGCGCGGTGATGGTGACGGTCACCGGCGTGCCGAAGGCGGCGGATTCGGTGTCCTGCACCACGATATTGCCGCCGATAAAGCTTGCCTGATCTTCATAAACGGTACGGTCCAGGTTGGTCACGGTCAGCGTGCCCGGATCGTTGATTTCCGAGGCGCGAATGGTGACGGACGCCGCGCTCAGGTTGCCGCTTTTTTCCGGTACGGAGGCGCTGTACCAGTTGTACTCGGTGGCGTCGACGGCGGTGGCCGCCGCGCCTCTGCCAGGCGTCGCGGGCTGGTTCAGCGTGCCGCCGTTAGCGCCTGCCGTCAGCGTGCCGCTTGCGTCGCGCAGGCGGTCATCGGCGATAGTCTGCACCTGATAGGTGGCGTTGCGGTCGGTTCTGAAGGTCACCGTCAGGCCCGCCAGCGCCGCGTTCACCTGGGCGCGGGTGCCGCTCAAGACCAGATAGTCGTGCTGGCCGCCGTGGGCGGTAGAGATCGTCGCGCCGCTGCCGGTCGCGTAACCCAGGGTCACGTCGCTGTATTCGCTGGCCACGAAGGCGCTGCCGTCCGCATGCAGCAGACGCACGGTCACCTGCAAATAATCGCTCTCGCCATCGGTCACGCCGTCTGTCAGATCCCCATCTTTGACCGAGAAGCCCGGCAGGGCGTTGCTCGTCGCCGTGGCGCTGGCGATGTTCTTGATGCCCGACGGCGCGGTCACTTCCGGCGCGTCGTCGGTCGGGCGGGTGTAGATCCAGAACGCGTTGCCGGTCTGCTCTTTGTCGCCGTCAGAAATCGTGAAGGTGAACTTATCGTCCGGGGTGGCGGGTTCGCTGTTGCCGCTGCCTTCGGTGCCGTCGTTCAGGTAGTAAATGTACCCGTTCGCCACATCCTGCTGGGTGAAGGAGGAGCCTTTGCCGATGGGGCTGAAGTTCACACCATCTTTGGAATAGGCCAGGGTGCCGTGGGTCGGCGCGCCGGTGATGGTGTACTGCACCTGCATTGAGCTGCTGTCGGAATCGTAGGCTTGCAGCATGGCGCTGGTTATCTGGCCATAGCTTCCTTCGGTGACGTACAGCGGGTTGTTGACTGGCGTGCCGCCAATCAGGTTCGGCGAGCCTGCGGTCACCGTCGGGTCGGCCTGGGTCGGGTCTTTGGCGATCTGCGGCGCGTCGTTGACGTTAGTTATCTGGATTTTCACCGTCGCGTCGCTGGCGGAGGTGGCGCCCCAGCGGTCGGTGGCCGATACGGTAAAGGTGGTGGAGCGCACTTCCGAGCCGTCGCTGACGAAGCGCAGCCCGGTGGTCGAGGCGCTGGCGGTAAGCAGCGAGGCGTTGAGCGTCTGGCCGACGGTAACGTCAACCCACTGCGAGCCGTTGTAGTATTGCAGCGTGCCGCCGTCCGGCAGCGTTTTGATGGTGAACTTCAGGGCGTTGGCGTCGGTCGCGTCGTTGTTATAGGCATAGTTGTTGGCGCTGGCGCTGCCGTCTTTGATCGTCGCGCTCTCTTCCAGCCCGTTGCTGCTGTTGGCGTCGTCCGGGTCGCTTATCGCTATCTGGCCGGTGGTCAGGTAAGCGGTTTCGCCTTCGGCGGTTACGGTGGAGGAGGGGCCGGTTACCACCGGCAGATCGTTCACTGGCGTGACGTAGATGTTCAGCGTCGGCGTCCAGATATCGGTCACCGGGTTGCCGTTAGCATCGAGCTTGGTCAGCCCCGCCGAGACAGAGAACGCCGCGGCGTAGACAAAGGTCTCTCCGCCGTCGTGCTGGAAGCGAATATTGCCGCTGTCGAGGTCGGCCTGCGTAAAGGTGGCGTATTCGCCGAGCGTCACCCAGCTGCCGCCGACATTTTTTTGCAGCTCGCCGCCCGTTGCGCCGTTCGAGAAACCAAGGAAGGTATAGACCACCTGCGAGGCGTCCACGCCCGTGGCGGTGTAGCTCAGGCCCGGCACGCTGGAGAAGTCGCCGCTGGTGCCGTTCAGTACGAGGATGCCGCCTTCTTCCACTTCGCCGCGGGCGTAGCCAGAGGTGAAGTCCACGCCCGCCCAGGTGGAATCGCGGTTGGTAATGGTGGTGACGCGATCCGGAATCGTGCCGGGACCGCCGCCCGTGACCACCGCAAGGCCGATGGTAAAGGTAAAGCTGGTCAGCGTTTCGGTGCCCGGCGTGTACACGCCGCCGATGCGGCTGTAGGTCGTGCCGTCGGCGTTCCAGCGCAGCGCAGCGGTGTTGTCCACCACCACAAAGTTGAAGCTGTCGGTGTCACCCGATGCGCTGGCGCTGGCGTACTGCACGTACTGCACTTTGCCGTCGACGATATCCTGCATGGTGAAGGTGCCGCCGTTTTGCAGGCGGTAGCCGTCCAGCGTCAGGTAACCGTGGGTGAGCTTGCTGTCGTCAACGATAAAGCTGAGGTGGTTATCGGTGGAATCCACGTCGCTTGCGCCGATCATCGCAGACGTAAGGGTGACGGCGTTCGCCAGATCGTCCACCTGCGCGTGCAGCGTTACGTTGTCCAGAGTCGGGTCGTCATCCACCGGGCGCACGGTCAGGGTAATGGTGCCGTCGGTGCTGGCCGGCACGCCGGTGCCGCCGCCCTGGTCGGTGACGCGTACGCCAAAGCTGTCGGTGCCCTGGTTTTCACTGCCGTCGTTAGCATAGGTCAGCAGATTGCGATCGGCATAGTCAAAGGTCTGGCCGACGGTGACGGCGACGCCGTTAAACCAGAGCGTGCCGTGGGTCGGCAGGGCGGTAATGGTGAGAGTCAGCGTTGTGTCGCCCGGATCGCCGCCGCCGTCCGCCTCTATATACTGGCCGACGTTGCCGGTGTTGACCGCATTGTTGGGCTGGCCTTCAAAGACCACGCCGCTGCCGCTAAGGGTCGGCGCCTGGTTCTGCGGGGTAATGTTCAGCGTGACGTGGACGGTATCGGACTGCGCCTTCGGCGTCGCGCCGTCGTTGATGACCGCCGTAAAGCCGTCGGCGGCGTTCTGGTCTGCGCCCGTGGCGGTGTGGACATACTTCACCTTGCCGTCGATCAAATCCTGCTGGGTAAAGATAGAGCCGACGCCCATCCGGTCGCCGTTCAGCGTCAGATAGCCATACTGCGGCAGGTCGGTCAGACCATAGACAATCTGCACGGGCTGCTGGGTGCCCGCCGTTACTTCCGCATCGATGGCGTTAAGGGTCACGGTGGTGATGACGCTGCCGCCCGATTCGATCTCCGGCACGTTCTGGGTGGCGTCGGCCACGCTTACCGGGTCGTTCGACGGGGTCACGGTCACATCGATGGATTTGCTGGTGCTGACGCCCGCGCTGTCGCGCACCGTGACGTCCAGCTTGCCGCTGGCGCCGGTGTTGCCAAGCTCGACGTCAGCGGAGGTAAAGGTGATGCTGTTAAGCCAGGCCTGCGCTTCGCTGGCAGTGCCGGTCATGGTCAGCGAAGCGTTGCTGGTCTGGCTGTCGCTGAGTTTGCCGATGGCGCTGTTGCTCAGGCTCACCGTGACTATGACGGTTTCGCTGGCGTCCGTGGTGCTGACCTGCCAGCCGCTGAGCGTGGCGGTATCGGCGCCTGCGGCGTTAAGGCTGCTCGGCTCGGCGACGGTGATGCCTTTTTCCGGCGCGGTGACTTCCGGCCCGGCCAGCAGGCCGTCGTAATCAAAGGCGAAGGTTTTCGCTTCAATGCTGCCGGTATGGTTTTCCAGCACCCAGTCGCCGGAAAGCGCCGCGCTGCCGGTCATGTCGCTGGAGGCCGCCACGTCCGCCTGAGTCAGTTCGGCGAAGCGGGTGATAAAGGCGTTATCCTGGGCGGAGACGTCGCAGCCGTAAAGCAGGATGTCGCCGCTGTCGCTAAGGCTCGCGCCGATAGCGCTGAGCTGTGAAGACCACGCCGAGAGGTTGTCCGCCGTCAGCACATCGGTGCCAAGCGTAATGGCGTCGGACGCGCCGTGGCTCAGAATATGAATGGCGGAAATATTGGTTTCGCCTTTCAGCGCGTCGGCAAGCTGGCTCAGACCCGAGCTGTTTTCATCGATAATCACCACCTGGCTGCCCTGCGGCACCTGGTCCACCAGCGACTGCCAGCCGGAGATATGCTGGTCTATTACATAGACTTCGCTGGCGGCGCTGCCCGGTTTTTCGCTTGCGGCGTCGGCTGTGGCGGCGTGGGGAATATCCAGCGCCTTCGCGGGTTCGGTGGCGCTTTCATGGTGCACCAGATCGCTTGCCGATGCCTCATGGATGGCGGTTTCAGCCAGAGCGGCTCCATCAAAAAGCTGGCGAGACTCAAGAGCAAAACGATGCGCACGCGGACGTAAACGACGGTTCTTTATTGTAGTCATAGGTTTACTGCTCTTAAAAAATAGAGTGACTGGATAAATATTCTGAGTTCAGCGTTGCCAGGAGCGTACACCATGTCGCCAGGCCAGAGGAGGGCAAACAGGGGATATATTCATCGAAATTATCGAATGGACGCTTAGCGCTCGAAGAATAAATAAATCTTAAAGGACAAACAAGACAGCGCCCTGCCAGCCCTGAAAAAACCAATACGACGAAAGGCTTAACCGTAAGCAAAATTTTATAATTAATTTCATTAACTTAGCATTTGAATACTTTTAAAACAACTCGCTTTTAGTAACAATTAAGCAACGCTGAAAACCGAAAAGGTAAAGCAAAAGTTCGGCGCATTAGAATTAAATACTAACTTCATGAAAAATTCAGGTTATTATTTTATTAATTCCCGTTACCGCATTAGTGAATTATGATTTTTTATAAATTGCGCAAAAAAAAGAGCAAAATCTGCTTGGCCTCTCAATATTAGGGAAGGTGCGAACAAGTTCCTGATATGAGATCATCATATTCATCCGGAGCGCATCCCAGAGGGACATCATGAGCCA